>Ga0222713_10002147_pt1 | contig 21258 bp, 21 predicted proteins | sample C33_649DmetaG_FD_165061 | JGI IMG/M metagenome (GOLD analysis project Ga0222713, IMG submission 165061) | Estuarine water microbial communities from San Francisco Bay, California, United States - C33_649D | ecosystem: Environmental > Aquatic > Marine > Unclassified | place: USA: California...
TGGGGATATCCTATGCCATACCCAACAGGCTCACAAGCTGCTTGTTTACAAGCTATAGGAAACATTAGTCAATGGTTACAAATGGATGCTGGAACATACACGTTGTCATTTAATGCTTGTGGTAGACCAGGATACAGTGGTGCTAATACAATAAATGTTTATTGTGGACAAAATAGTGCTGGTGGCAATAGTGAGCCACTAATTTATACATTTACACCGCCAACAACAGCTTGGCAACAATATACAACAAATTTTACTATATCTTCATCAGGAAATTATTCATTGAGTTTCTATGGAACAATTAATGATAATAATAATTCTACAGCTATTCAAAGTATTCAAATAAATAGTATTGGTTCTACAGGTAGTGGAAGTTATACGTATGAACAATGTCAAAATGCTGCTATTGACAATGGATATCAATATTTTGCATTACAAGGCGTGAATCAATCAACCTCTCAAGGATATTGCGCTGTAAGCAATGACCAACCATCAGCAACCAGTTTAGGACCTGGAATGGTTGCTAATAAACTAGTGCCTTTATGGTCTTCAAATACAAGTGGACAAACTGGAAACACCGCCGTATTAACAAACACAGGAATGTTATCTATTTTAAATACAAGTGGAACAGCTGTTTATAATTCAAATTCAAATGCGCAACCGAGTAATTATCTTGGATGTTATGGTGATTCTTCAAATCGTGCTATGGCTATATATAATGAAGGCTCACAACAGTATGATAACGCACAATGTCAGCAAATTGCACAACAATATGATTGGGCTTATTATGGATTGCAAAATTCAACATCCGGAACAAATGCTCAATGTTTTGTAAGCAATGATTTACAACAAACAATGGAATATGGACCAGCAACTAATTGTACTCAAATATCAGACGGTTCTTGGAGTGGTGGAGGATGGTCCAATGCGGTGTATAATACAACTGCGCCAAATAGTAATTATTTCTTAGTGCTTCAAGATGACGGTAATTTGTGTATATATAGAGGAACAAGTCCTAATGATAATCAAGGTGGAATATGGTGCACTATGACAAATGGACTCTTACAAGATGCAAACCCACAATATGCTGCAGCAAATGGAAAATACGGTCAGAATTATATTGTAAGCGGCTCTACATTAGCTCCAGGAGATTTTGTTGGTTCAACTAGTGGAAACTTAGCTTTAATAATGCAATCGGACGGCAATCTTGTTTTATATACCTTCTCGATGGTTTCAAATTGTCAAAAAATGACAGATGGAAATATTGGAGGTGGAACAGGAGCAAACGCGTTATATAACATTGGTCAAACAGCATATCCAAATAATATGAGCCAATTAGCTTATATAGACCAAAATTCAGAATTGCATACTTATCCATCTGACAATACACAGTATTCAAATTCATATACATTAATGCCATCAATGGATAGTGAAGGAAATGATATACCAGGTGCTACTTTTGGTAATGCTACAGTTCAAGATTGTCAATCTAGTTGTAATGATAGTCAAGATTGTGCTGGTTTTGCTTTTAGCAACAATGTTTGTTATCCAAAAACTTCAAGTATGTATCCAAACGGAGCTATGCAACTGAACTCAAATGTAAATCTATATGTTAGGGAAAAATCACCTATTTCTCCTCCTATTGGAGTTTCCAATTCTGTAAATAATATTGATTCAATTACATATAAAAATTATGTTAATGGCGGAGCCCTAAAGAACCAATACGGTTTATCAAATGCTACAAGTTTACAAAAGCAACAACTTCAACAATTAGAAACACAAATGAATTTACTTACTAATCAACTTAACGAATTAACTGATAAATTCAGCTCTGGGACAAATAAAGCGCAACAACAATCAAGTGAAAATGTTACAGGAATTCAAGATTATTTACAAGGAATTAAGACAACGACTCAAAAAATCAAAGGTTTTAATAATACAGTTGAACATATATTAAGTGATAGTGATATTAATGTTTTACAAAAAAATTATACTTATTTATTTTGGAGCATTTTAGCAACAGGAACCGTATTAGTATCTATGAATCTTTTAAAAAAATAAATTTAAATTAGATTATATAATTATCTTCTTATATTTTATATAAATGTCTGGTATGCCTAATATATCTCAAAACAATGAGCAAATACTTAATGATATACAATCATTACAACAAATGGAACAACAACTTTTTAATAATTTAGAAACAAATACAACCCTTACTCCTCAACAACAACAACAAATTGTTGAAAAAATGAACCAAATTTCTAATATGCGTATAAATTTATACCAAACATTAAGTGGCGTTAATGGATTTTACCAAAATGCATTATCGTCATCTATAGGAACATTGCAAGAACAAACAGTAGCTATTGGAATTGTTGAAAAAGAATTAAACCAAGCCAAAAAACGTTTAGAAATGATGGAAGCTGAGAGAAATAATAAAATTCGTCTTGTCGAAATTAACGATTATTATGGAGACAAATATGCTGAACATTCTCAGCTTATGAAAATTATAATTTTTACACTTATTCCCGTGATAATTTTAGCAACTTTGAATAATAAAGGTATCTTACCTAATACAATTTACTATATTTTAATTTCAATTGTCTCTGTAATAGGTGCATATTTCTTTTGGGTTCGTTTTGCTTCTATAATTACACGTGATAATATGAATTATCAAGAATATAATTGGTATTTTACTCCTGATAGTGCTCCCACTGGAACTTCTACAACATCTTCTTCTGACCCATGGGTATCAACAACTATGACTGGAGTATGTATTGGAGAATCTTGTTGTTCTACTGGTCAAACTTGGGACGCTTCATTGAATCAATGTATAGGTGATTCAACTGTTACCGAAACTTTTATAACCGAATCAATGATTAACAACGTTTTAACAAAAAAACAACCCGGAAAATATAAACCAGATGTTAATATAGGCAATATAAATTATGGTCAATCTCAAAGTTTTATTAATAATTCTAAAATTAAATAGATTTACTCTTTAAATTCTTATAGTTGTATATAGTAATGGGAACCCAATTTGATATGAATAACTTTAACGCAATGATAAGCCAAGCTTCAGATGCTATATTGTGTAATTCAGAATGTAGAAAACAAAGGCAATCTGACACACTTCAGCAGAATTTATTTGATGCACAAATAAACTTAAAAACTTCTTCTAATCAAGTTCAAGTAGCAGAAAAAAACTATATTACATTTTCTCAAGGAACTGCTGCTTATAATGATTTACTTGATAATCAGTTACAACAAAAAGCTGAAATAATTAGTGATAAGTTTTTGCAAAATTTTGATGAAGAATCTATACAAATAAATAGTCAAATAAATACATATTCTGGATTGTTAATTAATTTTAGAAATATTGTAGATTTATTTAAAAAATATTTGGTAGAAAATACTGAATTAAAAAAAGAATTGAAGGTTGAGTCCAACGAGGTTCTTACAAATGAACGCAAAACATATTATGAAGACCAAAATATTAGCAATCTTGAAAAAATTTATTTTTACTTCCTTTTAGTTATTTATATAATATTTGTAATTTCATTTGGAGTTTTCTCTATAATATTTCCATCACAAACTAGTTGGAAAGTTCGTTTAGCTATATTTATATTTTTAATTGCACTTCCATTTTTTTCAACATGGATTTTAAGTGTATTTATTTATTTAGTTTATGAAGGTTATAATTTATTGCCAAAAAATGTGTATGGACAAAAAAATTATTAGTGTAAAATATTTTACATTTTTGTATGCCGTAAAAAGCAGTGTTTGAAATGTGTCATAACTTGTGAAAAAACGTGTAAAATGAATATAAATATTTTATAACTCAGCAATTATATCATCTTCTTCTTCAGGTTCTACAAATTTAACAAAATGCCATCCTGTAGTTTTACATTGCCCAAATTTCTTATTCATATATTCAAATAGTTCTTCACCCTTTGGCACTCTTCTAGAACCTTGAGTTACTTCATACCATTGCTTAAAACCTTCTTGTAAACCTCTTTTACCAATTTTATCCTTAGAATTATCGGTTTTAATAATTTTCTCACTAATAAATGCTGAAATGTGGTCTTGTCCCTTTCTATACTTGTTAGAAGCATTTAATACAGTATCACAATCTTCAATAATACCATTGGTTTCAAATGCTCTTTTAACTAACATACTCGCAAATACAGGAGCTAATTTTGGTAACTTATCTTTTAAACTTTTATCCTTCATATAAACATAAGGTGTGTCGTCAGTATGAGTTTCACCTTCATCAATAAATTTAGATAAGAAATCACATTTTCGAATTCTTCTCCATGTTCCATCATCATTACTTTCAATATCAAATAAATTATTTGTACAAACAACTAAACTAAATTGTGGTTCAAATATTTCTGATTCTGAATATAATCCTCTTGCTTGTATTGGGTCACCGCCAGTAAGTTCCTTCATAATGCCTTCATTTAATTTTACACCTTTTGACGGTTCTTGCATAACAGCATACCTTACACCCTTTAATTTTAAAACTTCATCCGAAGTTCCGCCAATTTTACCTCTAACATCAGTAACAAGTGTAATTGGAACAGTTCCTTTGTATTCACCTAATGTAACAGACATTAAATCTGCAACAATTGATTTTCCATTTGAACCACTACCATGGTAAACGTTAAATGTTTGATTCTTATTTGCTCCAATTAAGCAACATGCTAAATGGTCTCTCATATATCTATTTAAGTCAGGTATAGGGAACAATTTATTCATAAATTCTTCAATTTCTACAACAGTCTTTTTAAATTCTTCATTATTTTCGTCATACGGAATATAGTTAATTTTTGTAGATTTTGTTATATAATCTTCTGGATATCCTTCTCGGAAAATTTTATTGACAAAATCTATTACACCATTATTAAAGCATAACAAATACTTATTTGTATCCATACTTCTAACAAATTCTCCATCATAAAATATTTCAGCAGCTTCACGCATAATATGGTCTTTATCAGATGTTTTTTTAAGTTTAATACTAATCTCTCCAACAATTTTAATTTTCTTTTGTAAAAATGATTTTCTTTCATCATCTTCTTGGTATTCTTGAACTTCGTTTGACAGTTTTTCAATTTTTGATTGAACTAATGTATATAATTCTTCTGAAATTTTTGCCCGAAGAGTTAGTCCTTTATCTGTAACCCATCTATGATTTCTGAATTGATACCAAATACCCTTTTTATCATAACTTACGCAAACATACACGTCTCTATACATTTTCTTTAAAACCATAGCAATGTCATATTCAGTTCCAGTTTCAAATGCTTTTTCTAGAAAATAATCTATCGTATTTTGTTTAATTTTTTCATATTCTTCTAAATTATCTTTTCTTACCCAATACATAATTGATTTACGAGTTACTTTTATACCATCTTGGTTAGATTTGTGAAATTTTTTCCATAGATTATATAATTCAGGAATGCTATTATAATCAAAATCAGACGCTTTACTTCTTAATTGAACCCATGATAAAAACAGTCTTTCATCAGTATGTTTTAATGCAAATGCTACTTGACGATTTAACATATGAGAACCTGGTGCATAATATTTTTCTGGCAAAGCTTGAGTAAATAAATGTGTTTCTTCAATTTCATACTCACTTGAGTTAAAGTTTTTAAGCATTAAATTTACAGCTTTTTCTAATGTCTCAACATCTTTTATATCATTCAATGAAATATATTCTTCATTTGGATTGTATTCATCATCTTCAACAATTAAATTCATTTTAATTTTACTTGATGCTTTTTTTATCTTTGGTGCTTTTAGACTACCATTTGTTAAACGTTTATTATATTCATCAATTATTTTTGGATTAATTTCAAATTTAGGATTTTTATCATATTGAACTGATAATTTTTCAAAATTGTTTTTTAAATCGAATTTTGAAATTTCTGCTTCGTCCATTTCATATTGTCCATCTACTGGGTCAATTTTCATTATATAATGATGTGTCAATTCATAGGCTTCATTGCCTGGTTTTCTTGACCCAAATAACTGCCAATTTGTTTTACCTTTACTTATTCCTTCATCTAAAACAGAGTCCCAAGAATTTATTAAGGGTAAATCCCAAATCTCTTCTAATTTTGTCATCATTTTATCTCGAATTAATGTTTGCATAATATGGTCTACTTGGATTCCAATTAACATGTGTATTCCATCTTTAGTAAGTGAACCATCTGCTAATCTATTAACATTTTGTTTTTCAAAAATATAAATATCATATGGCTTATTTGGTTCTATTATATAACATTCTTTAAGTACTTCAGCATATTCACATACCATGTCACTTATATGTTCGCTGGAATGTTGTCTTTTAGTTACTTCATAATTATATCTAAAATCAAAATCAACAACCATAGGACCTCCTGTTTCTAACTGTTTTTCTGTCAAATATTCTCTACGCTTTTTTACAAAAATACTATCGTAATATAAGCTATGAAATATACTCAATTCTTCCTTTGGTATTACATATGCGCCTGCATATATGTTCTGTTCTTTGTTGGGAATTCTTGTATGAGTAATACTTATAGTGTCAGTAGTCTTACTTTCAGAATTCTTAGCACTATGCTTTGCCAAAAATTCGTTCAAGTCTTTAAATTGTGATTGTGATGCCATTGCTATATTCATTGTTAATATAATATACCAAGATTTTTCTATTTCATTTTTTTTAAAATTCAATAATTTAAAAATATTGTTTTTTATAAAAGATATTTAAAGACAAAAATATTATTTTAAAAACAGGTTTAAAAATACATGTTATAACCTATATAAAGAATGACAACTTTTATATCCAAAGAAACTATTAATAGATTATTAAAGGATATTAAACAAATTATGAAAAATCCTCTTAGTGAAAATGGTATATATTATATACACGATGATTCAGATATGTTAAAAGGTTACGCACTTATTATTGGACCATCTGATACACCATACTTTGGTGGTAACTATTTTTTTGAATTTAATTATCCTAGTGATTACCCTCATAGTCCACCAAAAGTAAAATATTGGACAAATGGTAATAATATTAGATTTAATCCTAATTTATATATTTCTGGAAAAGTTTGCATTTCGCTTTTGAATACGTGGAGGGGAGACCAATGGACTTCTTGTCAATCAATATCTACTATTCTTTTAACATTATGCACATTACTATGTGAAAACCCATTATTAAACGAACCGGGTGTCAATAATGTTCACCCTGATATAAAAAATTATGATGAAATAATTCAGTTCGCAAATTTAGATATATCTATATGTGATATTGTTCAGAAAAAGACAGGCGTTTATATGCCATTTTTTGAAAATTTTTATCCAATTATAAAAGAAAATTTTTTAAAAAATTATGATAAATTTCTTGAATTTGCTAATCAAAAAAATAATAAAATGAATTTAACAGTGAATGAATTTAGAACTGGATTTTATTCTATGAGAGTAGTTGTTGATTATAATAGTGTAATTGAAAAATTAAAACAATCAAAAGAAATAATTGATATTTTATAGAGGTTTTATATAATATTCAATTATTTAAAAGAAAATTGAAATGAATAAATAATTTAAAAGTATATTATATATTAAAAGATGCACTTCTGTTCTAACTGTTCTAATATGTATTACATTCGCATTAATAGCGATGACCCAAATAAGCTTGTATATTATTGTCGTAAATGCGGTAATGAAGATAAATTACTTGCTATAGAAAATGTTTGTGTATCAAAAACACAAATTAAAAAATCTGAACAAACATTTAGTCATATTATTAATAAATATACTAAGCTAGACCCCACATTGCCTCGTATTAATACTGTTTTATGTCCAAATAATGACTGTGAAACTAATAAAGAAGGGGTTGCAAGAGAAATTATTTATATTAGATATGATGATAGTAATATGAAATACATTTATTTATGCTCTACATGTAATACTGTTTGGCAAACTAACGAAACTGCATAAAAAACCTATATTGTGTATTTACAATATATATTGATTTATTTTTATTTTTAAAGAAAATTGAAATAAATATTTAAAACTATCTTTAGATAATATAGTAACAATGAGTGAAGACGAATATTATTCCGATGGCAATTCTGAAATTGACAGTTCCGATAATGAAAGTATTCCTGATACAAATAAAAAACCATTATTTAAACCATCTTTAAGTATTAAGACAATTGAAGGAGCTGGATATAATTCTGAAGACGATTCTATAATAGATGATGCAGATAATGATGATTTAGAAGATGAAGAAGAGCAAATTGGTGGTGTTGGTGATGATGAACCTATAGAAATTCAATATGATGAAGATGATGCTGAAGAAGAAGAAGAAGAAGATAATGATAGTGATAGTGATATAGAAATAGATGAAGACGGAGAGCATATTGAAAAAATTTCACCGCAAAAATCAAAAATGCATACAAAATCTAAAACCCAACAATTAATTATTCAAGATGATGATGATGATGATGATGAAGATGAATATGATGAAACTTATTTGCAAAAATTTGATAATGAAATTGTTAAAAATTATATATCAGAATTTCATCCAGAATGTTTAAATAATAACTATGACGAAATTCAAAAATTATCTATTGTAACTAGAGGTTCTGATGGTATTATTATAGACCCATTACATAGAACTATACCATATTTAACAAAATATGAAAAGGCAAGAATTTTGGGACAAAGAGCCAAACAAATCGAAACTGGTGTTAAGCCCCTTGTTAGTGTTCCTGATAACATAGTTGATAGTTATATTATAGCTGAATTGGAGCTTAGAGAGAAAAAAATACCATTCATAATTAGAAGACCTATTCCTGGGGGAGGTTGTGAATATTGGAGCTTAAAAGACCTTGAGTTTGTTGCATTTTAATAAATACATAATTAAATAAAAATAAAATAAATAATACTTTTTTATTTTTATTTAAAGCCATAAAAATAAAATAATTATGTTTATGACACCATTAAAAAAAATATGTGAATATATTTGGATTGGAGGAGATGGGGAAATTAGGTCTAAAACAAGAGTTCTATCTGAATGGATTATTATTAATAATATTACAAATTTTCCAGAATGGAATTATGACGGGTCATCTACAAAACAAGCGAGTAGTGATGGAAATACTGAAATTATTTTAAAACCGTGTAGTTATTATAAAAACCCGTTAATAAAGTTTAACGATTTTCCTTCGTATATTGTTTTATGTGATACATATTACTCAAATGACAATCCACATTCAACAAATTTTAGACATAATGCTTTAAAAGTATTTAAATTAGCAGAAGAAGAAGAACCTTGGTTTGGTTTAGAACAAGAATATTTTATGACTGGTCTTACTATAAATAGCAAACTTATAGATGGTGAGCATTATTGTGGAAAAGTAGAAAGTTATTATGAAATACAAATATCAAAAGAACATCTTAATGCTTGTTTAGAAGCCGGACTGTCTATTTCTGGAATTAATTCAGAGGTTTCAAATTTTCAATGGGAATTTCAGATTGGTCCAGCATTAGGAATAACTGCAGCTGACCAATTAATTGTTGGAAGATATTTACTTGAAAAAATTTCTGAACGATACAATGTTTCAATAAATTATCATCCTAAACCATTTCCTAATATAAATGGTTCTGGGTGTCACATTAATTTTAGCACCTTTGCAACTCGTAGAGAAGATGGAATTGATACTATAAATAATTATATTAGTTTACTTGAAAAAAAACAATCAGAACATATTAAAGAATATGGAGAGTTTAATGATATGAGGTTAACTGGTAAGCATGAAACGTCTAGTTATGATAATTTTTCTTGGGGTATTGGAACAAGAAATACGTCAATCAGAATTCCAAATCAAACTGTAAAGGATAATTGTGGTTATTTTGAAGATAGAAGACCTGCTGCAAATATAGACCCATATAGAGCAACATGTATTTTATTCAAAACTTGTTGCATAAAAGAAGATAATTAAACACTTCATTTGCAATGTAAGTTTTTACATTCATTAATTTTCTACATCTTAACTACAAGTTAATTGATTTTTTATTATTTTTTATTATTTTATTTTAACTAAAATAATAAAAAACACATCAAAATATATCAAAATATATCAAAAACACTACATATATCTAGATAAATTATAAAATTTAGAGTTCATAATTTTCCTTCACATGAAGTGATGAAATTTTTAAATTTTTTCGCAAGACTTTTTTTGAAAAGTGAAAATTGGACATTTTTTTTGTCCAAATTTGAAAATATAAAATACTTTATGTAAAAAAATAATTGTGTGACCATAATTGAAATTTTACGTAAGAACAAAAAAAAATAATTTTTATTTTGTTACTGTAAAATACAAATTATTTTTGAAATAAAAATTTAGAGATTTTAATGTAAACATTATTATATTGACAAATGTTTACAGAAAACTCTCAAAAGTCGCAACAAATATTTTTATGTAATAAGTGTCATTATATGACATGTAAAAAATGTGATTATGATAAACATTTATTGACATTGAAACATACAAATGTTGACATTTTGTTGACAAATGTTTACACAAAGTCGCAAAAAGTCGCAAAAAATAATCACATATGCGAATGTGGTAAAGAATATAAACATAGACAGTGCTTATATGTTCACAGAAAAAAATGCAAGTTTAATTGTAAAAATGAAACTCAAAATATTCATAAAAATAGTATTAATAATAATGATAAACTAGTTGAATATTTAATGAAAGAAAACTCAGAGCTTAAACATATGATAATTGATGTGTGTAAAAATGTAAATACACAAAATAATAACCATTCTTTTAATAATACAAATTCACATAATAAAACATTTAATCTTCATTTTTTCTTAAATGAAACATGTAAAGATGCGATGAATATAATGGATTTTATTGAAACTGTTAAGATTCAGCTAACTGATTTAGAAAAAGTTGGTGAAATAGGTTATGTAGATGGAATATCAAATATTATAGTGAAAAATTTAAATGCTCTTGAAGTAGAAAAAAGGCCTGTTCATTGCACAGATAATAAAAGAGAAATTTTGTATATTAAACATGATAATAAATGGGAAAAGGAAGACGATGAAAAGAAAAAAATAAGAAAAGTCATAAGAAAGGTTGCAGATAAAAATGCAAGATTGCTTCCAAAATTTAAAGAAGCACACCCAGACTGCAGCAAATCATCTTCAAGATATTCAGACCAATATAATAAATTAATAGTTGAATCAATGGGTGGTCCTGGTGATAATGATGCAGAAAAAGAAGATAAAATTATAAAAAAAATAGCAAAAGAAGTTATAATAAATAAATCATTATATTAACAAACAATCGTTTTTGTATTACTTGTAGTTACACAACCTTCTATTTTAGTTTTTGTTATATTTTTAATTTGTGTATAAATTATTTCAACATTTTTCAAACTTTTAATTTTATTTGTGTTATTTTTACATAAAATAGCACCTGTTTTTATTATATGTCTTATATATTTTTTATCAATATCATCTGGTAATTTACATACTATGTGACATGACGATTCGTGCTTCGCATGAAACCATAAATCGTTATCGTTTCCTTTATCTATTACTTCAAAATTTTCGTTTTTATTTTTACCAATATAAAATATTATTTCACTCTTTACACACTGAATGAATATATTTTCAGTCTTCATATCTGTAAATTTATTTATTTATACCCTTGAAGATTTAGATAATTTCAATTTTATTTAATATTTATATTTAATATTAATTTTAAATATTAATTTATATTTAAAATAAATATTAAATATAAATTAATATTTATTACTAATGACAGAATCAAACATTAATGAAAAAATAACAGAAACGATTGCTAATATTTTAAAAAAAACAAAGGTATTTGAAAAACTGAATAGAATAGAAATGTATGCTTTTTCGTTTGTAACTATAACATCTATTTATGGGTTTGTAAATTTATTTTTCAACAATTATCACTATAATAGAAATTATAATAAAAATATCACATATAATGAAAAACACGCAAATAATTATGAAAATATAATTAAAAATTACAACACAATAACATTGTGTATTTTAAAACACAATGAATCACTTGGAGAAAGAATTAATAAACTAGAACGAACACTCGTTTCATTAATTGAAAATCAACAAAAAAAAATAGATGGTAACCCAAATTTACCAACATTAAATAGTGCCAAACATGATATAACTAAAAATGTAGAAGAAAAAATTTATGAAGAAATTAAAAATAATGAATCATTGCTTTTGGAATCAACATATACTCATTTAATTGACAAGGATATTGCAATTGTAAGTGATATAGCAAATGGAAATCATATAGATGTATATAATAATAAAAATAACGTTATATATGAAGCAGATAAAGAATATATAGATTTGATAGATAATTCATACGATTCATTGCCTTGTTTAAATGGAAATAAATTAACCAGATTCAACCGTTTATTTAATTGGGAATAATAAAAACTTAAATAAAATATAATAATATAAACAAATATGACTTCTTGTATTTCAAATATATTGAGTAATATTTATAATTACATGAAAATTCTAATTGATAACTTAGAGTGTAAAAAAAAATCGTATCATGATTCAGACGATGCAGATGAAACTGTATTTTTTTCAAATATGTATAAATCTAAAATACATTCAAATGATTAAATTTATAAAATAATATTATTTTATATTATTTTATATTATTTTATATTATTTTATATTATTTTATATTATTTATATATTATTTATATATTATTTTATATATAGCTTAAAATTTTATCAAATAATAAATATATTATGAAAGTAGCTTTATGTTTTATTATAAATTATGAACATATATTAAATAAAGAAGAATTATGGAAGGAATGGATAGAACCTAATAAAGACATTATAAATGTATATTTTTATTATAAAGATTTTAATAAAATTAAATCTGACTGGATAAGAAAACATACTATTCCTCCAAAATTCATATATGAAACCAGTTATTATTACGTTATTCCAGCTTATATTTCAATAATGAAATTTGCATTATTACACGATTCTAAAAATTCTTGGGTTTGTATGTTAACAGAATCTTGTTGTCCAATCATATCACCAAAGAAATTCAGACATTTATTCTATAAATACTATGAAAAAAGTATTATGTCTTGGAAGGATGCATGGTGGAATCCTGAATTTCATAAGAGAGCAAACTTAGCTAAACTTCCAAAAGAATTGCATCTTGCAAATGACCCGTGGTTTATATTAAAGAGAGAAAATGTATGCCAAATATTGTCATTTATTAATAAACAAAAAGATACTGCACAACTTATTTGTAGCGGCGGATTGGCAAACGAAAGTTTATTTGCTATTATTTTATATTGTTATAATCAACTAGATTTAAAGGGTCCTGTTATATCAGCTGTTACACATATAACAGAATGGTCACGAACAACTAGCGCAACTAGTCCTCATTTGTTTAAAGAAGCAAACGAACAAGATATAATGTTTATTGAATCTTCATTAAAAAAAAATAATTATGCAATATTTATTAGAAAAATTTCACCAGAGTTTCCAACAAAAGTTTTAAAACATTATATTTATGAATATAATTCATTAGAAGAAAAAACATTAATTTTAAAAGAGCCTACTATTTTTATTTATCACAGATGTGTTGGTTATTTATATATGATGCAACCATATATAATTTTTAGTTTAATATTAACAGGTTTTTATTATTTTTTTATAAATTTTTAACATTTCCATCTATTGCCACAAGGAATGCAAGTAACGAATGTAGTCATAGGTTCATCAGCAGACCTAGTTTGCATTTGATAATAAGTGCATTCATTTGCCTTGCACTTACGGCAAGTAAATGTGTCAGTTGCTGCAGCAATATTTGTCTCAAATTTATTTTTATCTCGCTTTATTTTAGCAGTAATTAAATCCGCCCATTTTTCTGGACTAAGCTCTTGGTGTGTCATAAATGCTACAATATGTGGTTTAATTGTTTTTTCATTAATGCTGTTAATTATACTATCATTTAAATTATTAATAATACTGCGTAAATGGTCTATATATATTTGGACAAAATGTTTGTTATCCCATTTCTTCACAATTTTACGTCTTTCAGCTTCCTTTAAAGTATAATTAAATATGCCTTTTTCCAAATTACTACTATTTTTTTCATTATGCAGTTTCTCATTTAACTTTTTTTTAATGTTTGAGCGGAATAATTCAGGTTTTTCGATTTTACGTATAGACATTTTTATTGATTTAATTATTATATTTACATTTATATTTAAATCAATTTTATTTAAAAAATATTATTTGGAATCAGATTCATAATCATATAAATCTTCACTAAGCTCCGAACCAATATCATCTGTTACAAAATCATCTTCTTCATTCACATCGTCTTCGTTTTCTTCAACACTTTCTTCCGTTTCTGAACATGATGCATTTTCTTCAGTATCACTGCTATCAACAACAAACCCATCTTTTAAATAACCTTGTTTTGTTTTCTTCTCTTTCGGAATATTAGCTAATTCATCTTCTTCTTCTTCATCTTCTTTTGCAGTAGTAGCCAAATCTTCAAACCCACCAAATAATTTTTCATAAATTTTATTCCATAAAGGAATACTTAAATTAACATAACATTTACTTCCATCTTCTTTTTTAACGTAAGCTAATATTGCACAACTACCAAAAAATAAATTTGTATCAATTGGAGGTGGAAAATCATATTTATTTTCTGAATTAGACCTTCCTTCAGTTTTTGCATAAACTTGAATAAAATATTTTTTCCCATCAAATTTTGCATTCCATTCAGTTTGTTTTAAAAAATCATCTCCCTTTTTGAAACCACATTTTTTATATAGTTCTTCTAATTTAAAATCTTTAATAGCCAATGTTTTTAAAGACCCTAATCTTTCAACAATTACTATAGTTAAAGGTTGAGACATATTATTTATATTTAATTGAATGGGTTTAAATAGTTTATATATTATTAAATAAATGAGAATATACATTAACAATTTAAATTTGGAAATATTAGATGATATAGCTGATATCTTTAAGAATTATTTAATAAAAACAGAAACAAATTTTGAATTATATACTAATGAAGGCATTTATAAGATTGAAGATAAAAATATTTACTTATTAGATGTAGAAGATAAAGAAGTATCAATTTATGAAAATTATTATAATAATTTTACACTTTTATTAGACCAATCTATTTTAAATAAAAATTTAGTAAAAAGTGTGCATGGTGAAAATCATAGTTTTTTTTTAATAAAAAAAAATGTATATAAAATAAATAAAAATTCAGATATAAATTTAATTATAACATACTCATCTGAAAATCATGAAATAATTCCTTCAGCAAATGATATTTATTTTGAATCTAGTAAAGATATTGATATTAACAACTATTTTGTAAAAAATGAGTTAATTGAGTTTTTATCTATTCTAAACTAATATCATAATATAATATGCTATCTTGGATTATTCAAATTACAGTAATATCAATTGTTTTAATTTTTTTAGTTCATTATCTAATAAATTTTTTTAAAGCGACATTAACTGTACCAAAAATAAAAGATTTAGTAAATACACCAACTCAAAGGTATGAAAATATTTTCAATATTATAAAACAAAATGAAAATGCTTATTCAACCGAAGCATATACTTCTTCAAATGAAGAATATACTTTGATAGATTTATTACCTAAAAAAGAAGAAACAACAATGAAAAATGAATTAAAAAATTTTTTAAAAAAACAGTTGCATAATTCACCAAATGATAAAGAGACTGATATTTCAACATTAGACTCAATATCTAGTCCAAATTCATATGCTTTTTATAAAAATGATTAAACAATATAAAGATAAATGTATAGTAATACACAATATAAATGCTTTCGATTACTGAAAAAGAAAATATATTAAGCATTTTTCCAAATATTAAACTTTCTTATGAGAATGTAATTTATAAGAAAGTTTTAAATTCTGATTATATAGTTGCTATACCCGAAGGCAAAAAATGTTTTGCATGGTTTACATCTATAAATGATAAAATGATATGTTTGATAATGGAATTATCTGAAAATAAACAAATAAATGAACTTAAAATAACTAATGCATGTTTTTCAAAAGAATTATCATATGGAACAATACTATATGGAACTGTATTTAATAAATTAAATAATAATTTCTTCACAATTGAAGATATATTTTCTTATAAAGGTATGGATTTAGAGAGAATAACATGGGGTGAAAAATTAATAAAAATTAACGAACTTCTTAAAAAAGATTTAAAGCAAATAGCGTATAATAATAATTTTATAGTATTTGGATTACCACTCATATGTAAAACAACTGAAGATTTAGAAAAAAAAATACCCAAATTAGGATATAACATAGATTCTATTCAGTTTATTTTGTTTAATAAAGTAAATAATTACTTATTATTGAATTATAAGCAGTATATAAAAAATACAATTGTAAATACACAAAATGCAATTGTAAATACACAAAATGCAATTGTAAATACACAAAATGCAATTGTAAATACACAAAATACAATTGTAAATATTAAACCTAATCAATATATAGATACAAATTCATTTAAAATACCAAGTGTTAAAAACCATATAAAGAGTGAAATAGTATTTAACATTCGGCCAGATATTCAAGATGACATATACCATTTATACTGTTTAAATAGACAACAAACAGAAATAGAATGCGGTATTGCACACATACCAGATTATAATACAAGTGTATTAATGAATAAGTTGTTTAGAAATATTAAAGAAAATTATAATTTAGACGCGTTAGAAGAAAGTGATAATGAAGAAGAATTTGAAAACGAAAATATTGATAAATTTGTTCACTTAAATAAATCCTATAAAATGGTTTGTCAATTTAATTATAAATTTAAAAAATGGGTTCCTATTAAATTAGCGAATCAAGAAAATAATATTATAACCAATGAAGATATTATAAATGTTTATAAAACATATGACCAAAACCAAAACCAAAACCAAAAGAAAAACAAACAGAAATAGAATAAATATATTTATATATTATATGTCAGCAGGTTCTGGAGCTTCTAATTTAGGTTATAGTAATATATCTCCATTAAGTAATATTAATGGAGATTATGTAAATGTAGATAGTTCAAATTGGACAGGCACTTTTGGAACAAATCAAGTTCCTGGTCTTCCAGGTTTAGCAGGTGCAAAGAGTAATATAGATGCTGCGGCAGGAATAGTTCCAGGTATTTGTAATTTTAAGGGTGGAGCAAAAAAACTTAAAAGAAAAATAAAAAATATCACTAAACATTATAAGAAGATGAAGGCAGGAAGTAGAAAAATACAAACTTTAAAACAAAGAATTAAATCTAGAATGGCTTCTAAAAAGGTTTCTAAAAACACGACTAGTAAAAGAAAAACAAGACATAATCGTAATAAAAGACGTGGACAACGAGGAGGGTATCAATACCAAAATAATTTACCAATGACTCAAACTTATCAAGTAGCTGGAGTTACTTTACCAGCAAGTGAATTAGGATTAGCAAACCCTCCACCAATTAATGTTTTACCAAATTGTACTAATTGTATAGACAATTATAATCACTACACAAATACAGGTTTCCCATCAAGAGGTCATTAAATATTTATTCATACAATATAATTTGTATATAATAATTAAATTTATATACAAATCATTTTATAAATTCAAATAAAATAATTATTAAATTTATTTTTTTATGTTTAAAAAACAGACGCCAGCTAAATATTTATCTTTGGGTTTTTTTTCTTCATCTTCATCTATATCTTCATCTTCATCTTCATCTTTTGTAATACTTTTATCATCTGAAATGTTGCTTTTAATAGAAATATTTTTATGTTCCTTTTTAGAACAATTCAAGATTGGATTATATACAACTAACCATTTACTTGTATCGGGTGTATATTTTTTACTATCTGTATAAATTATTTTATAATTTTCTTTTTTATAAAAAGTTTTTCTTTTACGCCATTGGTTTTGAAATAAATCGTGACTATCAATGATGTCAACAACAACAGGACTACTGTGTTTCTCTCTAAGAATACGACCCACACTTTGTTCAATATCTGTTTTTGGAGTTGCCATTATTAATGTTGTAAGAGTTTTTATATCAAGTGCTTCAGCTGCCATGGCATAAGTAGCTATAACTACTTTTTTCCCTTCAGTTTCTTTCAAAGCAGATTCTTTCATTCCACCAACATAATATCCAACCGTTGCTATATTTCTATGTGATATTGCATCATGTAAATATTTAAGAATATTTTTATTATGTGCAAGAATCATAACTTGTTGATTTTTATTAATAGAAAGCATATCAGTAAGAACCTTAATGATAAATTCACTTCTACGATTATACTCACATAACTTTGATATCATGGTACTATACGCAGGATTTCCTCTATAATCTACTTTTACTTCATTAAATTCTTCATCATCAACGTCATATTTAATAGCATGAACTATAACATTCATTGGTTCATCTCTCTTTCCCTTAAAAATTACTTCGCCCAAAAACATTTTAAAAACTTTTGTGGTTCCATCCTTACGATTCATTGTTGCAGATAACCCAAGCATATATTTTGTTACCAATTTGAATAATGAGTTAGAAAAAACTTCACTAGAAATATGATGAACCTCATCTATAATTGTAAGACCGAAACTTTCAAAGGTAGAAGCAGGATATTCCTTCATAGAAAGACTTTGAAGCATACCAATAACAATATCTTTATTATCAATGTCGATAATAGGACCTTGGATTTTGCCAACGCGAGCTGTAGGTAGAAATTGTTGTATTCTCTCTATCCATTGATTCATTAAAAATTCTTTATGAACAATTACAAGTGTTTTCTTATGAAGTTTTGATAATATATATAAAGAAGCAGATGTTTTGCCCCAAGCGCAAGGAAGCTCTAATAGTCCTCCTCCATATTTAACAATATTACAATAATCTATAAATTTATTTACAACTGGTTCTTGGTAATCTCGTAATATTCCAGCAAACTCTATATTTATATCATTTCCCTCTGAAACCTTATATTGTTTAGGAATACCATATTTTTCAACTCCATAATAATGTGGAACATAAAATTTATTTGCTGATTCACGATATGCTGGAAAAGTTTTTTGGTCATTATTCATTGGTGACCCCATAACAAATGGTTTTATTGTTAAATCATTTCTTATTTGTTTTTGTTGTTCTATAGTAAGTTCGTTTTTAGCTATTGTAAAACCTTTTTGTCCTAAATAAGTATTGAGTTTCATTATATGTTATATTATTTAGTAATATATGTTTATATCATTTTGTTAAAGTTTTTAAAAGGTTTAATAAATAAAAATCTATCAATATGATATATGGAAGGTTTTTCAAGTTTATTTAAAAAAGAACACATGGGTGAATTAGTCTTAATAATATTGTTTATAATCTATTTAATAGTCGGATATAAGACTCCTGAACCAATTGCTAATATGATTGATTCTTTAATTGGAAAAATTGTTATATTCATTATTGTAATTTATTTATTTATGAATTTTAATCCTATTTTAGCTGTATTATCGCTTTTTGTAGCTTTTGACCTAATTCGTCGTTCTTCAATGGCAACAGGATTAGATGCTCTTCAAAAATATGCACCTTCTGAACAAAAAAAGTCATCGCAATTTAGTGCATTTAATCAATTTCCATACACTTTAGAACAAGAAGTTGTTGCTAAAATGGCACCTATTGCTAAATCAGGGTCTTCACTATCTCAAGCTTCGTATAAACCTTTAATAGACAATCTTCATGATGCATCACCTCTAAATTAAAATAATTAGTAAATCAAAATATAAAAAATTATTAATTATTTTTATATTTTTTACTACTACAACGATTTATATATTAAGTATCAAAACTAGACATTTTTGGAAGCTCTGGCAATTTTGTTGAACCTGTGGTAATAAAATTATAAACATAACCTAAACCTATAAAAATTATTATAAATAATATACATCCAACTACTATTTGGATTACTAAAACTGCGGTTGGACTATCTAACATATTTGAAAAATCATATGACGGAGTATTTTTAGAATATTCTACACTAGTTTCTTCTTCCGATGAACCGGTTGGCTTACAAGAAATATATATGCCATCTCCTATAGTTCCACTTGAATTTGGACCACTTGAATTTAAAAATAATGAGTTTCCTGTCATTGGAAGTGGATATGGCTGTATAATTTGACTAAGAGTTGTAAGAGTTGCGCTATTTAATGGTATAGCAAATAAAATTCCAAATACAATCCATTCATTATTATTGCTGTCAATATAATTATAAAATGGTTTGCTTGGAACAATTGATTGTAAAGTAAAACCATTTAAATTTAGATTTGTAGAGTTGCCTTCACTTGGAGCATTTGTTCCACACGCTTCAATAATTTCTGTTATGAGAATTGTTGCATTGCTAGTTTCACTTGAAGAAATTATTGGTATAGCTACATTCAATTGGTTTCCACCAAGTTCGGGAGTATGTTCAATTATAATTTCTGCAGCAGACTGTGAACCATTAAATGTATGAAGTGAAGGACACACAATCATTATATTTGATACAGTGTATTTTTGATTATTAAATAAAACAGGTGGAACCGAGCTATTATCATATGTTAAACTTAACATAACTCCGTTATTTGTAGCAGTTGAATTACTTTCTGAATATTTAAAATTGTAAGCACATTTTAAATCACATTTGCCTGAAATATTTTGAGGTGATATATTTATATTTGAACTACTCATTAATATAACTATATAAATAAAATATTAATTTATTTATATAGAATGAAATTAACTAAAGGAAAAATATCAAAATTATTTAATAGAAAAAAACAAAGTATGAAAAAAAAGAATAATAAGAAAAAAACGTCAATTCGAAATAAGACATTTAGAAGAAAAAAAGGAATAAATTTAGCTAGAAAAACATTAAAAAGACACTATAGCAAAAAAAGAGGTGGAGCATATGAACCTGACTATGAATCATTGCCTAAAGAAGAAAACTCTACTATGGAAACAGAAGCGAAACCATTGGACGAAACTGAAGAGAAACCAATCGACGAAACTGAAGAGAAACCAATCGACGAAACTGAAGAGAAACCAATCGACGAAACTGAAGAGAA
>Ga0222713_10002148_pt1 | contig 21252 bp, 22 predicted proteins | sample C33_649DmetaG_FD_165061 | JGI IMG/M metagenome (GOLD analysis project Ga0222713, IMG submission 165061) | Estuarine water microbial communities from San Francisco Bay, California, United States - C33_649D | ecosystem: Environmental > Aquatic > Marine > Unclassified | place: USA: California...
TCAATGTTCGACATCAAGCACGATCGCGGCGGCATCATCGATGTCGAATTCATGGTGCAGTACCTGGTACTGGGACATGCCTGTGACCATGCGGAACTGACCGCCAATTCCGGAAATCTGGCCCTGCTCAAAACCGCCGCGGGACTGGGATTGATCGACAACGCCCGCGCCACAGCCGTGCATGGCGCGTACCGGCGATTCCGCGAGCTGCAGCACCAGTTGCGGCTCGCCGGAGACCGTTATGCCAGGGTCGAACCGCAGAAAGTGGCAAAGGAAATTACAGCCGTGAAGACGCTGTGGCAGGAATTGCTGGACACCGCGGAAAGCTAGACCGTCACCTCACGCAGGTGCGGGGCCAGATCGATCAGCTTGTAGACTTCAAGATTACCCTTGCCGCGGGCGGTAATCGTGATCGGCCCCTCGAACACGAACATGTTTTTCATGCGTCGGTAAGTTACGGCATCAACGAATATCATCCCCGACTTGGCCTCGCTGGTGACGCGGCTCGCGGTATTCACGGTGTCGCCCCACAGGTCGTAGATGAATTTGCGGGTGCCAATGACGCCGGCCACCACCGGCCCCGAGCAGATGCCGACATGGATGCCCAGCGGCATGCCTTTCCTTGCCGAAAGCTCGTTCATGTAGCCACGCATTTCCAGCGCCAGGCGCAGGATGGCGGACGTGTAATCCCGGGCGTCGACCGCAAAATCGACGCCGTCATGCTCCAGCAGCCCCCCGGCAACCATGTAGGCATCGCCTATGGTCTTGATCTTCTCCAGACGGTAGAAATCGGCCATCGAGTCGAATTTGGAGAACACTTCGTTCAGCAGCTCGACCATTGCCTTGGGCGGCACCTTTTCCGCCAGGCTGGTGAAGTTGATGATGTCGGCAAACATCACCGTGACATCGGCAAAACCGTCAGCAATGATCCCCTGCTGGTCCTTCAGGCGGCGTGCGATCGGCGCCGGCAGGATGTTCAGCAGCAAATTCTCGGATTTTTCCTGTTCGATGAGCAGCAGGCGGTTATGCTCGCTGACCGCGAGTTCCAGTTTGTCGCGCTGGCGTACGAAATAGCTGATCAGCAGGTACATGATGGTCGACATCGCGGCGAAATTCAGTGTAAAGAACACCGCGATGCCCTGCATGGTGACACCCGATTCAACTCCCGAGGTCAGTAAAAAATCAAAAAAGCCGGAAATCGCCGTCAAGATGATGTAGGCGGCAAACCAAGGCAACGACTGCCGCGCACCCTGGAAGATCATCACGCCCACCGGAGCCAGCAGCGCCCACAGTGCCACGCCGGACGAGCTGACATAGCTGCCGATGCTCCACTGCATGATGAAAGGCATGAACAGGAACAGGCTGACCTGCAGCGTCCGGAAAATCGCGAAATTCAGCGTATAGACGTAAAAGGCCAGAGACACCGCGGATACCGCCAGGTAGGACAGCGGGACGGTGGACGAAAACTTGATGCCCATGGCCCAGTACAGAGCCAGCCACAGAATCGAGCCGAACCCCATCAAGCCGCACGCGAAGATGAGCAGTGTCTTGTTGAGCTTGTCCTGTTCGGAATCCTGCTCAGTAATGACACGACCGCTCAGGCCATTGAGCCATGCGCGCAGCTTTCCCAGCATCCTTTACCCCTGTGAGAGGTTGCCGGACGGCATTACATGAAAATCCGCCCGTCCCTTACAGCTTCGCATTGTATCCGGATAACGCCCCAACTTCGACATCCAGGGGCCTGCTCTTCGGCAAGGCCCGGCAAATCGGCTAGAATGCCGGTTCGCTGTGCAATCCGGAGGCAAAGTCTCCCTCCAACACGGCATCCAACCACGGAAAAAATCGGAGAACACGGTATGTCGATGGCAGACCGCGACGGGCACATCTGGTACGACGGCAAGCTGGTGCCCTGGCGCGATGCGAACACCCATGTACTGACCCATTCCCTGCACTACGGCCTTGCCGTTTTCGAGGGATTGAGGGCCTACAAGACCAGCAAGGGCACGGCCATTTTCCGTCTCAAGGAGCATACCGACCGGCTTTACAACTCGGCGCACATCTACATGATGAAGATCCCCTATGCGCGCGAGATGCTCATGGAAGCGCACAAGGAAGTGGTCCGCGCCAACAAGCTCGAATCCTGCTATATCCGTCCAATCGCCTTCTTCGGTTCTGAAAAAATGGGCGTGTCACCTAAAGGTGCCAGCGTCCATGTGGCTATCGCGGCCTGGCCCTGGGGTGCTTATCTGGGCGCAGAGGCCCTTGAAAAAGGCATACGCGTCAAAACCTCGTCATTTGCCCGTCACCACGTCAACGTCTCGATGTGCCGCGCCAAATACTCCGGCACCTACGCCAACTCGATACTGGCCAACCTCGAAGCCACCGAACACGGCTATGACGAAGGCCTGCTGCTCGACGTCGACGGTTACGTCGCTGAAGGCTCCGGCGAAAACCTGTTCATCGTCAAAAACGGCAAAATCTACGAGCCGGAACTGACCAGCGCTCTGATCGGCATCACGCGCAGCTCGATCATCACCCTGGCCGAAGAGAAGGGTTACTCGGTGTCGGCCCGCCGCATCACCCGCGATGACCTCTACATTGCAGACGAAGCCTTTTTCACCGGCACCGCAGCCGAAGTCACTCCGATCCGTGAAGTCGACGGCCGCACCATCGGCAACGGCAAACGCGGTCCGGTGACCGAAGAGCTGCAGAAAATGTTCTTCGACTGCGTCAACGGCAAGGCGCCGGCACACGGCGACTGGCTGACGCCGGTGGCAGCCTGATCATGAACGCCCAGTCGGAAAACAAATCGCGTCAGATCGAAGTGACGGCTGACGATCTGCCGCTGCACTGCCCGATGCCGTCGATGCTGCTGTGGAACGCACACCCCCGCGTTTTCCTGCCGATCGAGAATACCGGTGAAGCCCTGTGCCCCTACTGCGGCACGCGCTACGCGCTGAAGGGCGGCGCGGCAGCCGGGCATCACTGAACCGCGTGCAGTCCGTGACTGCACCCCGGCTGTGAATATCCTCGTCGTCGGTCCGTCCTGGGTCGGCGATACCGTCCTCTCGCAACCGCTGCTGCGACTGCTCGCGCAGCGCCATCCCGGCGCGGCCATTGATTACCTCGCGCCGTCGTGGACGCTGCCGCTGCTGGCGCGCATGCCGGAAGTCCGCCGCGGCATCACCAATCCCTTCGGTCACGGCACGCTGCAACTGGGCGAACGCCGCCGCCTCGGCGTTGAACTGCGCAGCGCCGGCTACGACCTCGCGGTGGTGCTGCCCAATTCCTGGAAGTCGGCGCTGATCCCCTGGTTTGCCGGCATCCCCCTGCGCAGCGGATTCCGCGGCGAAATGCGCTGGGGCCTGCTCAACGACCTGCGCAGACTGGATGAAGCGGCGCTGCCGCAAATGGCGCAGCGCTTTGCCGCACTGGCGCTGCCTGCAGGTGGACAACTGCCAGAGCCACTGCCGTACCCTCTGCTCCAATCCAACCCGGAACAACAAGGCCGGTTGCTGACACGTCTCGGGTTGTCACCGGCCCAACCGGCCATCGCCTTCTGCCCTGGCGCAGAATACGGCCCGGCCAAGCGCTGGCCGGAAGCCCACTATGCCGCCCTCGCACACAAGATCGCCACCCGCGGTTTTGCAGTCTGGCTGGTCGGCTCACCGAAGGATCACGCAGTAGCGGAAACCATCGTCCGTGACAGCGGTGGCAAGTGCATCAACCTGTGCGGCAAGACTGACATCGCCGAGGCCGTCGACCTGCTGGCAGCAGCGCGCCTGACCGTGACCAATGATTCCGGCCTGATGCATGTCGCCGCTGCGGTCGGCCGCCCGGTGATCGCACTCTACGGCTCGAGTTCGCCGCAGTTCACGCCGCCGCTGAGCAGTGATGCGCGCATCCTCACCCTGGCCCTGGAATGCAGCCCCTGTTTCGAGCGCACCTGCCCGCTGGGACATCTGAAGTGCCTCAACGAACTTGCTCCCGACCGGGTTTTTGCCGCCATTGATTTTGCTAGAATCGGCTCCTGATTTCGCGCACGGATGGGGAGTCGTCGTGAAAAAAACGCTGTTCGCCACGCCGCAGGATGCTGAAGCCGCTTTTTACGATGCACTGGTACGGCGCGACCTCGAAGCAATGATGGAAGTGTGGTCCGACGACGACGAAGTCTATTGCGTGCATCCCGGCGGCTCGCGTATTTCCGGCGTCGAGCGCATCCGCGACTCCTGGCGCCAGATTTTTTCCAGCGGCCAGCAATTGCGTTTCAGCCTCCGCGACCAGCAACTCATACACACCATGATGCTCGCGGTACACAGCGTCTATGAACACGTATCGGTGGCCGGACAGCCGCGCACGCGTCAGCCGATGATCGCCACCAACATCTACCAGCGCACCGGCCACGGCTGGCGCATGGTCGGACACCATGCCGCGCCCGCGCCGGCGCCGGTGAGCAGCGACGTCGAAGAACCAGCAACCAAAACCCTGCACTGAACCCGCCGCGCGCGGCGCTGCATTTGTTGACCACATGGTGAATTCCAGAGGGAATCTGCGCGGAGCATCCGCTATACTCTTCCAGTCCGTTTAGTGGACCACCTGCAATTCGCCGCGCAATGCCGGCGCCTGCATTTTTTTCGATGACCACTCCCCGCACACCTGAACTGTCGCTGCCGCCGCGGAGCACCAAGCCACGCCGCCGCGGCATCACCTCGATGATCGACTTCGGTCCCGACACCTTTGGCTGGAGCGGCGGCGAACACGGTATCCGCGACCTGTTGAGCGTTGCGGCCGATTACATCGACTACGCCAAAATTTACGCGATGAACGCGCTGCTGATCCCGGCGCAGACGGTAAAGAAAACAACGAAGCTCTACCTCGACGCCGGCGTGATGCCTTTTGCCGGCGGCATCCTCTTCGAATACGCCTGGCACCGCAACGAAGTCGACGGATTGATTGCTCTGCTCCAGCGCCTGGCCATTCCCGGACTGGAAATTTCGGAAAACTACGTGACACTGAGCGACGACGAGCGCGCGCGGATGATCGACCTGTTCCAGAAACAGGGCATCAAGATCGTCTACGAGTTCGGCCGCAAGAACCCGGAAGACCCGCTGAGCCTCGACTACCTCGAGGGCATCGTGCGCGCGGTGGCCGCCCAGGGCATACACCATGTCACCGTCGAGCAATGCGAAATGGACCTGCTGGCCAAAGACTCGCCGCAGAGCCTGAAGGCGCTTTCTGCGCAGGACTGGTTCGACCATGTCGTCATCGAGGCCGATCCCTACCGCTTCCCGCAGCAGCACGTGCAGATGCTGCGCGACTTCGGCCGTGACGTGAACCTCGCCAACATTGCGCCGGGCCAGGTGCTGCGGCTGGAAGGTTTCCGCCAGGGCATCGGCCGCGCGGTCAACTATTCACTGCTGTCCGGCGATGACTCGCGCCCCGCGGGTATCGACCGCTGAACCGCAACTCCCGTTCAATCCCAGCTACAGAGCAATCACATGAGCAAATCGATATTCGGCAATCCTGATGTCATCGTCGTCGGTGCCGGCAACGCCGCCGCCTGCGCCGCGCTGGCCGCCCGTGAATCCGGCGGCAAGGTCATCATGCTGGAGGCAGCCCCGCTGGAGGAATGCGGCGGCAACAGCCGTTACACCGCCGGTGCAATGCGCGTGCAGTTCAACGGCGTCGAGGACCTGAAACAGCTCGTCCCCGACCTCACCCAGGCGGAAATCGACAGCGCCGATTTCGGCACCTACACCGCCGACCAGTATTACGACGACATGGGCCGCATCACCCAGTACCGCACCGATCCCGATCTTTGCGAAATCCTGATCTCGCGCAGCCTCGACACACTGACCTGGATGCGCAAGAAAGGCGTCAAGTTCCAGGCGAGCTTCGGCCGCCAGGCGATGAAAGTCGGCGGCAAGTTCAAGTTCTTCGGCGGGCTCGCCGCTGAAACCTGGGGCGGCGGTCCCGGCCTGGTCGAGAACGAACACAAGGCCTGCGAACGTGAAGGCATCACCATTTACTACGAAACCCCGGCGACCGGCCTGATGCAGGACGACGAAGGCCGGGTGATCGGCGTAAAGACAAAACACCAGGGCAAAAACGTCGAAATCCCTTGCAAGGCGGTGGTGCTCGCCTGCGGCGGCTTCGAATCCAACGCCGAAATGCGCACGCGCTACCTCGGTGCCGGCTGGGATCTGGCCAAGGTGCGCGGCACCCGTTTCAACACCGGTGCCGGCATCCGCATGGCGCTGGAAGCCGGTGCGCTGCCCTACGGCCACTGGTCGGGCTGCCATGCCGTGGGCTGGGACATGAACGCCCCCGCTTTCGGCGACCTCGCCGTCGGTGACAACTTCCAGAAACACAGTTACCCGATCGGCATAATGATCAATGCGAATGGCGAGCGTTTCGTCGACGAGGGTGCCGATATCCGCAACTACACCTACGCCAAGTATGGCGCGGTGGTACTCAACCAGCCGGGCATGTTCGCCTGGCAGATTTTCGACGCGCAGACCATCCCGCTGCTGCGCGACGAATACCGCATCAAGCAGGTGACCAAGGTCCGTGCCGACACGCTGGAAGAACTGGTGAAAAAGCTCGACGGCGTCAACGCCGAAGCCTGCTTGCGCGAAATTGCCGCCTTCAACAAGGCGGTGCGCACCGACGTGCCGTTCAACCTGACGGTCAAGGACGGTCGCCGCACCGAGGGACTGAAAATCAACAAGTCGAACTGGGCGCTGACCATCGAGCAGCCGCCGTTCGAAGCCTACGCGGTGACCTGCGGCGTCACCTTCACCTTTGGCGGCGTCAAGATCAACCACGAGGGCAACGTAGAAGACACCGCGGGCAAGCCGATACCGGGACTCTATGCTGCCGGCGAAATGGTCGGCGGCCTGTTCTATCACAACTATCCGGGCGGCACCGGACTGACCTCGGGAGCGGTATTCGGCCGGCTTGCCGGCAGCAGCGCCGGCGCCCATGCCAAAGGATGACGTGCAGCCTGTCCAGACTGTGAAAGCCGCGCCTTGCACGCTATGCCCGCAGGCGTAGAATCCCTGCGCAATCCCGCCATCAGGAGTTCCACATGAACGCACCCGCGATCAAGATCAACAAACCGGTCCGTGAACAGGTCAGCAAGGAAGAATGGGAGGCGCGCGTCAATCTCGCCGCCTGCTACCGGCTGATGGCCGAATACGGCATGATCGAAATGGTGGCCAACCATATTTCGGTACGCGTACCGGGCACGCACAACGAATTCCTGATCAACCCCTACGGCATGCTCTACGAGGAAATGACTGCCTCGTCGATGCTGAAAATCGACCTCGAAGGCAACGTGCTGTTCAACGCCACCGACTACGGCGTCAACCAGGCCGGCTTCGTGATCCACAGCGCCGTACACGCTGCCCGCCACGACGTCGACTGCATCATCCACACCCACACCCTGGCCGGCATGGCGGTCTCGGCGATGAAATGCGGCATCATGCCGATCGCCCAGTCGTCGATGCGCTTCCTCGACATCGCCTACCACGACTACGAAGGTGTGGCGCTGCGCCTTGAAGAACGCGAGCGCTTGGTGGCCAACCTCGGCAACCGCGAAGCCATGGTGCTGCGCAACCACGGCCTGCTGACCGTCGGTGCGAGCATCCCCGAGTGTTTCAACAACATGTTCCGCCTCGAACGCGCGTGCCAGCTGCAGGTGATGACGCTCTCCTGCAACACCGAACTGCAACTGCCGCCGCAGGAAGTCACCCAGTACACCAACAATCTGATGCTGCCTGGCGTGCGCCGCCGCTTCGGCCTGCTCGAATGGCCGGCACTGCTGCGCAAGCTGGACCGCGTCGATCCTTCATACAAAAACTGAAACTGCGCCATCCATAAAAAAAGAGCCCCGCGGGGCTCTTTTTTTTGATCGAACGGATTATTTCAGCAGACGGATCGCCAGCGGATAGCGATAATGCTGGCCTTTGGAAACGGCGACCGCAGCCAGGATGCAGAAAACCAGATTGGCAATCAGCAGCAATGGCAGCAACAGCATGCCGATCAGCACAAACATCAATATCCACGAGCCAACCACACCGATCAGCACCGTGATCTGGAAATTCAGTGCCTCCTTGCCCTGCTCGTCAACGAATGCCGACTGGTCCTTCTTGATCAGCCAGATGATCAGCGCACCGACAAAGCCGGACACGATGCCCAGCAGGTGCGCCAGCATCGCCAGATTGCAATCATCAGTACTGGGAGTCTGTGCGACGGGTTCATTCATGATGGCACCTTCCTTGGGTTGCGCAGGCTTGTTTTCCCTGCCCGGAAGACATTGTGGCACGGCGCTGTTTGCGGCGTAAACCGTGCACATTACCGCTTAAGATTCGCCCATGACGATCCGACCATCCACTTACCGCGCCCCCTGGTGGCTGCCGGGCGGCAACCTGCAGACACTGTATCCGGTGCTGGTCGCAGCACAACCGCAGGTCACCTGGCGCCGCACCCGCTGGAATACTCCTGACGGCGACTTCATCGACCTTGACTGGACCGCGGAGCCGGCAGTTTCAACTGCTCCGCGGCTGGCGCTGTTTCACGGACTCGAAGGCAGCTCGCGCAGCCATTACGCGCGTGCACTGATGCATGCCGCCGTCAGCCGCGGCTGGCAGGGCGTGGTCGTGCATTTCCGCGGCTGCAGCGGCGAACCCAATCGCCTGCCGCGCGCCTATCACTCCGGCGACAGCTGCGAGATCGACTGGATCCTGCACCGCCTGCGCGAACAAGGCGGAAATGCGCCGCTGCATGCAGCCGGCGTGTCGCTGGGCGGCAATGCACTGCTGAAATGGCTGGGCGAACAGGGCCGGGTGGCCTGCGACATCGTCAGCCGCGCCGCGGCAATATCCGCTCCGGTGGACCTGATGGCGGCCGGTCACGCGCTGGAGCAGGGTTTCAACATGCTCTACACCCGCAACTTTCTGGCAACCATGAAACGCAAATCGCTGGCCAAGCTGTGGCAACACCCGGGGTTGTTCGATGCGGCGAGCGTGCGTGCCACGCGCACGCTGCGCGAGTTCGACGACCTCATCACATCGAGGCTGCACGGATTCGACGGCGTCGATGATTACTACACCCGCGCCAGCAGCAAACCGCTGCTGAAAAAAATTGTCGTGCCCACGCTGATGATCAATGCCCGCAACGACCCGTTCCTGCCCGGCACGGCGCTGCCCGCCGCCGCCGAACTGGCGGATGCCGTCACCGCGCTGTTTCCCGATGAGGGCGGCCATGTCGGATTTCCCGGCACCCCAGCATGGATGCCGCAGACAGTGCTCGCCTTCCTCGCCCAAGAGTGATACAATAACTTGTTGTTTTTATTGATATTTTAATGAACTTTCCCGCACATCCCCCGGCATCGATTTTCAAGGCCTACGACATCCGCGGCATCGTCGGCGACACGCTCACTGCTGCCGGCGTCGAGCAGATCGGCCGCGCCATCGGTTCCGAAGCACGCGCCCGCAGCCGCAGCACCGTGGTTGTCGGCCGCGACGGCCGCCATTCGGGTCCTGAACTTGCCGCCGCGTTGGCCCGCGGCCTGCAGTCCGCCGGCATTGATGTCATCGACGTCGGTCAGGTAGCAACGCCGATGCTCTACTTCGCAGCACATGAACTGGGCAGGCTGTCCGGAGTGATGGTTACCGGTTCACACAACCCGCCGCAGTACAACGGCCTGAAGATGATGCTCGCCGGAGACACGCTGTCCGGCGACGACATCCAGGCGTTGCGCCAACGCATCACCGCCAACGATCTTTCCGCAGGGAACGGCAAGTATCGCACGCACGACATCCGCGCCGCCTATATCGAACGCATCAGCACGTCCGTCAAACTCGCACGGCCGATGAACATCGCGATCGACTGCGGCAACGGTGTTGCCGGCGCCACCGCGCCCGAGCTCTACCGCCGGCTCGGCTGCACGGTCGAAGAATTGTTCTGCACGGTCGACGGCAACTTTCCGAACCATCATCCCGATCCGTCGCAGCCGAAGAATCTGCAGGATCTCATCGCCGCGCTGAAAACGGGCCAAGCTGAAATCGGCCTCGCTTTCGACGGCGACGGCGACCGCCTCGGCGTGGTCACCAAGTCCGGAAAAATCATCTACCCCGACCGCCAGCTGATGCTGTTCGCCGCCGACGTGCTGTTGCGCAATGCCGGCGCCGAAATCATTTTCGACGTCAAATGCACCCGCCACCTGTTCGACTGGGTGCGCCGTCATGGCGGAAGGCCGCTGATGTGGAAAACCGGCCACTCCTTCATCAAGAAAAAACTCAAGGAAACCGGCGCCCCGCTGGCCGGCGAGATGAGCGGCCACATCTTCTTCAAGGAACGCTGGTACGGATTCGATGACGGCCTGTACGCGGGTGCGCGCCTGCTCGAGATACTCAGCCGCAGCCCCAATCCGTCCGCTTTGCTCGAAGCGCTCCCGGATTCAGTCAGCACGCCGGAACTGCAATGGGAACTCACCGAAGGCGAGAATTACACGCTGATGGACCGGCTCAAGGCCGAGGCGAAATTCAGCAATGCCCGGGAAATCATCACCATCGACGGCCTGCGCGTCGAATATGCCGACGGCTTCGGCCTCGCACGCCCGTCAAACACCACGCCGATCATCGTGCTGCGCTTCGAGGCTGATGATGACCAGGCGCTCAAGAGGATCCAGGCGGATTTCCGCCATGCGCTGCTGGCGGTCAAGCCGGGCGCAACCCTGCCGTTCTAGAGTTTCTGTTCGACCCAGGCCCGCACTGAGGCCAGCGCTTCCGGCAGCTTCGACGGATCGCTGCCGCCAGCCTGCGCCATGGAGGGGCAGGGCCGCGACTCGTTAGGCGCAGCCCCGTTTGCGGGAGCGGCCCTCAGGCCCGACACCAAACATCATAATTTCTGTTCGACCCAGGGTTTCACGGAAGCCAGCGCTTCGGGCACCTTGGAAGGGTCTGAACCTCCTGCCTGTGCCATGTCGGGCCTGCCACCGCCCTTGCCGCCGACCTGCTGCGCGACGTGATTGACCAGCTCTCCGGCCTTGACCTTTGCGGTGAGGTCAGCGGTCACGCCGGCAATCAGCGTCACTTTGCCGCCATCGCTGCTCGCCAGCACGATGGCCGCGCTCTTGAGCTTGTCCTTGAGTCCGTCCATCGCTTCGCGCAATGCCTTGGCATCGACACCGTCGATCGCCGCAGCCAGCACTTTGGCGCCTTTGACATCAACGGCCTGCGTTGACAGATCGCTGCCCTGTCCCGAAGCCAGCTTGGAACGCAGGCGTGCGATTTCCTTTTCCAGCGCCTTCTTTTCCTCGATCAGCGTCTGCACGGCCTTGTGCACGCTGCCGGCGCCGGGCTGGGCACGCAGCTGCCGGGCCACCTCGCCAAACTCGCCGAGCTGGCTGTCGATCATCGCCAGCGCCGTACCGCCGGTGGTCGCTTCGACGCGGCGCACGCCGGCGGCAACACCGCCTTCGGAATAAAGCTTGAACAGGCCGATATCGCCGGTGCGTTCGACATGGGTACCGCCGCAGAATTCGCGTGAAGTGCCGATGTCGAGCACACGCACCTCGTCGCCGTATTTTTCGCCGAACAGCATCACCGCCCCGGCCTTCTTGGCTTCCTCGATTGGCAGGATCTGCGCACGGGTGGCGGTGTTGTGCAGGATTTCGGCGTTGACCCGCGACTCGACTTCGCGGATCTCGTCAGCGGTCAGCGGCTTGTCGTGAGCAAAGTCAAAACGCGTCTTGTCGGCATCGACCAGCGAGCCTTTCTGCTGCACATGCGAACCCAGCACTTCGCGCAGGGCCTTGTGCATCAGGTGGGTCACCGAATGATTGCGCATGGTACGCCGGCGCAGTTCGACATCGACGCGCGCCTCGACCCGGTCACCGACCTTGAGGGTACCGGTCTTCAACGTGCCGTGATGACCGAACACCGCGGACTGGATCTTCTGGGTGTCGTTGACGATGAAAGTCCCGCCCGCGGCCACCAGTTCACCGCGGTCACCAACCTGACCGCCCGATTCTGCATAGAACGGCGTGCGGTCGAGCACGATTACTGCATTTTCACCGTGATTGATGGCCGGCACCGCCGTGCCTTCGCGATAAATCGCCACCACCTCGGCACCTTCCACCGCCAACTTCTCGTAACCCTGGAAATCGGTCTTCACGCCCTGGTAATCGACGGCCGAGCCCATCTGGAACTTGGATGCCGCACGTGCGCGTTCGCGCTGCCGCTCCATCGCCGCCTCGAAACCGGCGTAATCCATCATCACCCCGCGTTCGCGCGCGATGTCCGCGGTCAGGTCGACCGGAAAACCGTAGGTGTCGTAGAGCTGGAACACGGTCTCGCCGTCGAGCATCTTGTCTTCGCGGGTCAGCGCGTTCTCCAGCACCTTCATGCCGTTTTCCAGCGTCTCGGCAAAGCGCTCTTCCTCCTGCTTCAGCACCTGCATCACCCGCTCCTGCACCTTGGGCAGCTCGGGATAGGCCTCGCCCATCGCCTTTGACAGGTCGGGCACGACCTTGTGGAAGAAGGGCTTGGTCTGCCCCAGCTTGTAACCGTGGCGGATGGCGCGGCGGATGATCCGCCGCAGCACATAGCCGCGGCCCTCGTTGCCGGGAATCACGCCATCGACAATCAGGAAGGCGCAGGCACGGATGTGGTCGGCGATCACCTTCAGCGAGTTGCTGTCGAGGTCCCTCGCGCCGGTCTCGCGCGCCGCGGCCTTGATCAGCGCCTGGAACAGGTCGATTTCGTAATTCGAGTGCACGCCCTGCAGCACTGCGGCAATGCGCTCAAGACCCATGCCGGTATCCACCGAAGGCTTGGGCAGCGGATGCAGCGTGCCCTTGTCGTCGCGGTTGAATTGCATGAACACCAGGTTCCAGATTTCGATGTAGCGATCACCATCGGCTTCAGCAGAGCCCGGCGGGCCGCCTGCGACGTCGGCACCATGGTCATAGAAGATTTCGCTGCACGGACCGCAGGGGCCGGTATCAGCCATCTGCCAGAAATTGTCGGAGCCGCCGCCCGGCTTGTCGCCGATGCGCACGATGCGCTCTTTCGGCACACCGATGTCCTTGGCCCAGATCTCGTAGGCTTCGTCGTCGGTGTGGTACACCGTCACCCACAACTTGTCCTTCGGCAGCTTGTAGATGCCGGTCAGCAGTTCCCAGGCGTAATTGATGGCGTCCTTCTTGAAATAGTCCCCGAAGGAAAAATTGCCGAGCATCTCGAAGAAGGTGTGATGACGCGCGGTATAGCCCACGTTCTCGAGGTCGTTGTGCTTGCCGCCGGCACGCAGGCTGCGCTGCGAAGTGGTCGCACGCTTGTAGGGCCGCGTTTCCTGTCCGAGGAACACGTCCTTGAACTGCACCATGCCCGAGTTGGTGAACAGCAGTGTCGGATCATTGCCCGGAACCAGCGGGCTGGAAGCCACGATGCTGTGGCCCTTGGATTCGAAGTACTTGAGGAACTTGTCGCGGATTTCTGCGGATTTCATTCGACTGCGCCGGTGGTTTTTTGCAAGGCGCAGATTTTAAACCCTTTTTACCGCACGGTCAGAACCGTCGCACTTCCTCCACGCGCAGGCCCAGCGACTGGCCGCCGACGATGGCCGCACTCTTGACCGTGCCGCTGACGCCGCCGCTGTCGTTGACGGAGGGCAGTTCACCCTTGGTGGATACGGTAATTTCGCCGCTGTCATCGCGCAGCGTGTAGGTTTTCACATCGATCAGCGGCAGCTTGGTTACGCTGAGCACCCGTCCTTTCAGACGGATTTCCTTGCCCTCGAAATTCGCCGGTGCCGCCGTCACTTCGCGAATCGGCGTCACGCCCAGCCCCAGTGCGTCGCAACCGGCGAGCAGCAGCACGGCGATCAGCAGTGCCGTCCAGAAAACCAGCAAGTCATTGTTTTTATTCAACTGTTCCATGGTTATTCCTCATCCATCCCGTCCCGCGCCATACCCCGCAACAAGCGACTGACTGCCTCACTGCTGAATCCCCGGCCGAGCAGGAAACGCATCTGTTTCGCACGCTCCGCGGCATTCGCCGGCGGCGCACGGAATTTTTTCTGCCACACCGCCCGCACCGCTTCGGCTTCGCCCTGCTTCAGCGTCGCCAGTGTGTCAGTCACCACTTCCGCCGCCACGCCTTTGGCTTCAAGATCGCGGCGGATGCGCGCGGGACCGTAACGCCCCTGCCGCGCATGCACCATCTGTTCCGCAGCCCGTTGTTCGGAGAGCCAGCCGCGCCGGGCAAAATCGTCGAGCACCTCATCGATTTCCTGCGGAGTACCGGCATGCGGCGCGAGTTTTTTCGCCAGTTCGTGACGCGTATGCTCGCGCCGCGCCAGATGCCTAAGTGCTCTTGCCCTGAGGGTGGGTTCCCCGGAATTCATTCCGGATTGCCGCTGCGGTTACTGCCCGGAAGCCTTCTTGCGCCCGGTCGTCTGCTCTGACTCAACGACTTCCAGCGCCGGTTTCTTCGGCTGCGGGCCGCCGTTGACGCCGACCGCGGCACGGATGCGCGCTTCGATCTCGTTGGCGATCTGCGGGTTTTCGCGCAGGTAGTCGCGGGTGTTGTCCTTGCCCTGGCCGATGCGGTCCTTGCCGTAGGAATACCAGGCGCCGGACTTCTCGATGATGTTGTGGATCACGCCCAGTTCGATGATCTCGCCCTCGCGCGAAATGCCTTCGCCGTAGAGGATGTCGAATTCGGCCTGGCGGAATGGCGGCGCCACCTTGTTCTTGACGATCTTGGCGCGGGTCTCGGAACCGATGACCTCCTCGCCCTTCTTGATCGAGCCGATGCGGCGGATGTCGATGCGCACCGAGGCGTAGAACTTCAGCGCGTTGCCGCCGGTGGTGGTCTCCGGGTTGCCGAACATGACGCCGATCTTCATGCGGATCTGGTTGATGAAAATCACCAGCGTGTTCGAACGCTTGATGTTGGCAGTGAGCTTGCGTAGCGCCTGCGACATCAGCCGCGCCTGCAGGCCCATCTGCGGCTCGCCCATCTCGCCTTCGATTTCGGCGCGTGGCACCAGCGCGGCCACCGAGTCGATCACCACCACGTCGACCGAACCCGAGCGCACCAGCATGTCGGCGATTTCCAGCGCCTGCTCGCCGTTGTCCGGCTGGGAAATGATCAGTTCATCGACCTTGACGCCCAGCTTGGCGGCGTATTGCGGGTCGAGCGCGTGTTCGGCGTCGATGAACGCCGCCGAACCGCCGATTTTCTGCATCTGCGCGATCACCGACAGCGTCAGTGTGGTCTTGCCCGAGGATTCCGGTCCGTAGATTTCAACCACGCGGCCGCGCGGCAGGCCGCCGATGCCGAGCCCGATGTCGAGTCCCAGCGAGCCGGTCGACACCGCCTGGATGTCCTTGGCGATGTCGGATTCGCCCATGCGCATCACCGAGCCCTTGCCGAACTGTTTTTCGATCTGCGACAGCGCCGCCGCCAGTGCCTTGCTCTTGTTCTCGTCCATGATGTCCTCTGCTTTTACAGTTTTCCGGATTGCGTTGGGTTGCTGCTGACGGTTCGCATATTACACAATTTTCGGAAAAAGGTGAATATTTATACAGTAGTGTGCAAATTGCCAGTTAAACTATAAATTATTCAATTAAAACATATACTTATTTAACATCTATCACTGCCGGCAGCAGTTCCAGCACCCCTTCCAGCGCAGTTTTTACCGCTGCCCGGCGCACCCCGTCGCGGTCCCCGGGAAAGTGCAGCGTCGCGCTTTTCGGCTCGCCGTTTTTCACCGCCCAGGCGAAACACACAGTGCCCACCGGCTTCTGCGCCGTGCCGCCGTCGGGCCCCGCAGTACCGCTGATCGCCACTGCGATCTGGGCATGGCTGTTGGCCAGCGCGCCAGTCACCATCTCGCGCACCGTCGGTTCCGACACTGCACCGTGCGCCCCCAGCGTGTCCTGGCTGACGCCGAGCATCTCGCGCTTGGAAATATAGGTATAGGTGACGAAGCCGCGCTCGAACCACTGCGAACTGCCGGGCACCGCCGTCACTGCCTGCGCCACCCAGCCTCCGGTGCAGGATTCAGCGGTGGCCAGCATCAGCCCCTGCGCCTTCAGCGCCTCACCCACCTTCACCGACAATTCGTAAAGTGTTTTATCCGGCATGGGTTCTCCGCGATCAGTTGAGAAGCGTGTAGGCCGCAGCCAGCACCAGCAGCGTGTAACCCGCCGCCAGCAGATCGTCCCACATCACGCCGAAGCCGTTCTTCAGCATGCGGTCATAGTAACGGATGGGCGGCGGCTTCAATATGTCGAACAGGCGAAAAATCAAAAACGCGCAGGCCTGCCAGTAGCCGTCCGGCGGCGTGAAGAACAGCACCAGCAGGAACGCCACGGTCTCGTCCCACACCATGCCGCCGTGATCCGCCGCGCCCAGCGCGCGTCCCGTGACAGCGCAGGCCCACACGCCCAGCCAGAACAAACCGACAATGACCAGCAGAAAGGTCCAGGCATCGACTGCCGGCGCCAGAAAATGGAACAGTGGTATTGCCAGCAGCGTGCCCACCGTGCCCGGCGCAGCCGGCGACAGCCCCGCACCCGCGCCGAAGGCGATGAAATGCGCCGGGTGGCGGAAAATAAAATTCAGGTTTGGACGGGCCAGAGTTTCCATTGCATGCGACTGGATGATGCCGTCACAACATTACCGCATTATCGGGCCGTACAGTTACGCCACATACCGATAACTTAGCGAAAATTCAGGCTACGTCCTGCGGCTCGGGCGCCCGCTTGCGCCCGCTGACCATCGACTTCACCAGGTTCTCACGATGCGCCAGCGAGGACACCACCACGCCGCAGACATGCAGACCGATCAGCAGGAGCAGCCCGTTGGCCATGGCCTCGTGCAGTTCCTCCACCCATTCGACACCCCAGAAACGGTCGGTGGTGTAAAGCCAGCCGGAGAAACCGGAGAGCGCGATCATCACGATCAGCGCGACGATCATGTAACTGCCGAGCGGGTTGTGGCCGATATAGCGCGGCGCACGAAATGCCAGCATCTGTTTGGCGTAAGCGATCGTGGCTTGTGGTGATCTGACAAACCCGGAAAACCGCGCGTAGCGCGTGCCAACCACGCCCCAGATGAGGCGCAGCGTGATGATTACAAGCGCTGCATAGCCCAGCCATTCATGTACCGCGCCGAAATCTTCAGTTACCCAGGCGCCCAGCACCGCAACCACCAGCGACCAGTGAGCGATGCGGACGAAAATATCCCAGACTTTGACAGTGCCGGCGTCCGGTGAACCCGCGGTCATTGTCGCGGATAGCGGCTGGTCGGCACCAAGTCCAGCGTTTTGGGATGGAAATAGGCTTCGACACGGTCACCCTTCTCGTCGAACGCATACACTTCGTAGCAGCCGCCGTCTTCCTTGACGCGGCGGATCTTCCAGCCTTTACCGGTGAGCATGTTCTCCAGCTTGCTTTGCGGCTGCCAGCCCTCGCGCGGACCTGAATCGCAGGTGGCCAGCCCGGTGGCGTAACCTTGTGTAGCTAAAGACATCGCAACAGCGCCGAGAACCGCTGACAAACGATATTTCATGGAAGACTCCGTAAGTAAAGACGGCAACAAGTTGGCAGACCGGCGCCCATCAATCAATCGGATATACAAATTGTTTCAAATCGCCGGAGAAGTTTTCGACACCGTGATTTGACTCAGGCGAAGTGATCGAAGCCGCGTTTCTTCAGCACCAGCGGCAATCCATCCCGATCCACCACCGCCACGCTGCACGCCCCCGCCGGTGCGCGGAGTACGCGGCCGATGCGCGTCACCCGGGTGCGCGCGCGTGACGCAGCGTGCTCCACCGCCGCACGTTGTGCCGGTGCCGCGGTAAAGCACAGTTCGTAGTCGTCACCGCCGGAGAGCAGCGCGGCACGCGCGAAGGAGGACGTGTGGTGGCGTCGCATCAACGCCGACATCGGCAACCGCGCGAAATCCACTACCGCCGCCACCTTCGATCGCTCGCAGATGTGGCCCAGGTCGGCCACCAGTCCGTCGGAGACGTCGATCGCACTGCGCGCAATGCCGCGCAGGGCCAATCCGAGCGCGAGACGCGGCTGCGGCCAGTCGAGGCGCCGCTGCGCAGGTTTGCGCTCGGCGGCTTTGAGCGTGATGCGCCGCGTGCGTGCGGCCACCGCCAGCGCCGCATCACCCAGCGTGCCCGACACCCAGACGTCGTCACCGGGCTTCGCGCCGTCGCGACGCAATGCCTGCTTCACCGGCACTTCACCGATGATCTGCACACAGATGTTCATCGGCCCGCGCGTGGTGTCGCCGCCGATCAAGTCAACACCGTGCTTGCGCGCGAGCGCCATGAATCCCTTGGAAAACGCCGCCACCCAGCGCGCGTCGGCTTTCGGCAGCGCAATGCCCAGCGTCGCCCAGCGCGGCACCGCACCCATCGCCGCCATGTCGGAGAGGTTCACCGCCAGGGCCTTGTGGCCGACGGACTGCGGATCGGCGTCGCGGAAGAAATGGCGGTCCGCGACCAGCATGTCGGCGGCCACTGCCAGCACCTGGCCGCGGGAGGGATTGATCAGCGCGGCGTCGTCGCCCACGCCGAGCAAGGTGCGCGGCACGGCATGGGTAAAGTAACTGCGAATCAGTTCGAATTCGGCGGGCATGGGCGCCTATTGTGCCCTGAAGCGGCGGCGCCGCGGCGACTTTCCGCAGCGCAAACCCTGCGCCGTGATGCCGACGACGCGGTTGAAAATTCAACAAAAATAATTGGTTGGAGGAACGACCGCGATACGACCGGCAAGGCGGCAGGTGCTGCAACGCGGAATCCACATCACGCAACAGATCGCAGTTGCCGCAGTGGCCGTAGACGAAATCCCCTTCCACGATCTGACCGCCGTTCAGACATTTGTTGACCTATGTCAACCAGCAAGCCCGATACGGGTCGTAGCTTCAGACGCTAACCGTCGGGCGCCCCTTGCCTGCCACAGCGGCAACGACGATGCGCCAAGCGGATCAATCCTGAACGCCAGATGGAGGAACCGCATCATGTCGCGCACCAGTGCCCAGTGGACCCAGAAACCAAAACTCCCCCCCAGCCATTACGCCGATCCGATCATCTATTCGGACCCGGACATCTTCGAAGAGGAAAAGGAAAAAATATTCCGCAAGGTGTGGCACCTCGCGATCCATGAAAGCGAAGTGGCGAAGCCCTTCGACTACCGCACCTACCAGCATCCCGGCGGCACGCAGCTGGTGATCGTGCGCGGCGAAGACATGAAGGTGCGCACCTTCTATAACATCTGCCCGCACCGCGGCAACCTGCTGGTGTATGAACCGTCGGGCAACGCCAAAAAGCTGGTGTGCATCTTCCACCAGTGGGCGTTCAGCGGCACCGGCGAATGCGTCGACATCCCCCGCGGCGATGCGGGCTACCAGAAACGGCTGTGCAAGGAGGACCTGAGCCTCAAGGAAGTGCGCACCGAAGTCGGCTACGGCGGATTTGTCTGGGTCAACCTCGATGACAACTGCTGTTCGCTCAAGGAGCACATCGGCCCGGCGCTCGACTACATGATGCCCGAGCTCGAAGCCGAGCCGATGGAAACGCTGTGGTACTACCAGGCGCACCTGCATACCAACTTCAAGCTGATCCACGACACCAACAGCGAGTTCTATCACGACTACCTGCACTACTATAACCGTGTGACCGGAATGCTCGATCCGAACTCGGGCTATTTCCAGCGTAAATACGAGGCGTTCCCCAACGGCCATGCCTCGGTCGGCTCGATGATGGTGAAGTACGACGCCTACAAGGGCAGCGGCCGATCCGAACTCGGCTGGCCGAAGCTGCCGCCCAAGGGCTGGAAACTGGTCGACCTGTTCCCCTGCATTACCTTCAACCTGCGCACCTCGGTGCTGCGTATCGACAGCTACATCCCGCTGTCGCCCAATCACGTGATCCTCGAGTTCCGCATCCTCGGACTGAAAAGCGACACCCCCGCGCAGCGCCACCAGCGCGAGAAGGATGCCGCGGTGATCTGGAGCCCGTTCGGCCGCAACCTGCACGAAGACCTGCTGGCCTCGTCCGGCCAGGGCATCGCCATGGCCCGCGGCAGCGAATCGATGCACGTGCTGCAGGCGCGCGAGGAAGACCTCACCATCCACGACGAGGTCGGCATGCGCCATTACCTCGCGGAGTGGAGCAGGCGCATGGGCCGCAGTTCCTCCAATCCGCTCGCCGTGCCGCTCGCCCGCGCACGCGCCGCCTGACCGCCGACACCGGAGAGATCACATGAACACCGAACGCACACAAGTCGAAGAACTGGTTTACGACACCTGCATGCTGCTCGACGCCAAGGACTTCAAGGGCTACCTCGATCATTGCGACGCACAGTACGAATACAAGCTGAGCGCATACAGTCCCGAGATCAAGCGCGAAATGACCTGGCTCGACCACAACCGCGCGGAGATGGAAGAACTGTTCCACACCCTGCCCAAGCACAACACCGATCCGTCACCGCTCACCCGCAGCGCCGTGGTCTACAAGGTCAGCATCGACAAGGCCGCCAAGCGCGCGAACGTGGTATCGGGGCTGCATGTCTTCAAGACCGCGATCGACGGCGGCGTCACCCAGCTGTTTGCCATCGGCAAGTATTTCGACACCGTAGCCCTCGATGGCGAGACGCCGCGCCTGCTCGCGCGCCACGTCAAGCTCGATACGCGCGACCTCGGCTGGGGGCACCACATCCCGTTTTGAGCCGGGGATTTACCCGGGGGGGCAACCACTCCCCGGGTCCTGCCGGCAGGGATTAAGTCAAAGCGGGGCGCGGCTTCCTTCATTACCCTGACCGGGTGGTTCCGCGCGTACACCACCTCACCGGACCGACACCCCGCGAACATTACGCCCTGTCGCCAGAGCAATGGGTGTCGCTCAAGTGCTGTTACGGGCCACGGTCACTGATAACATGCTGCCAGCCATCAGCACAGGGGAAGCCAATGGGGCTGCTCGATGATTTGAAGAAACAGGCGGAAGCAGTCAAGGCGCAGCAGGCCGCCAGCGGGATCACCGCCGAAACCCTGCGCCTGGTCGATGAACGGATGAAACTGGCGTTCACCTACCTGAACGACCTGCTCAACCAGCTCAGGATACTGAAACCGCAGAATCCGCTGACCTACGTGCTGCCCGGCATCGGCGAGCTGAAGAACCTCGACTTCAGCGAGTCATTCGTCGATTACCGCAAGAAGA
>Ga0222713_10002149_pt1 | contig 21250 bp, 9 predicted proteins | sample C33_649DmetaG_FD_165061 | JGI IMG/M metagenome (GOLD analysis project Ga0222713, IMG submission 165061) | Estuarine water microbial communities from San Francisco Bay, California, United States - C33_649D | ecosystem: Environmental > Aquatic > Marine > Unclassified | place: USA: California...
GATTGCATTAAATGTCCCTCAAACAAAAAGTAAACAAGTAGATTTTGAAACTAGTGTTAACAAGCAAGGTGAAAATAAAAATTTAACAGCTAATCAAGAATTAGTAGCGAAATTTAAATTTTTTCTTTTAAACGGATTTAGTCTACCCGATCGACGAAGTTCGTCTTACAGTTATAGAAATATCAATGCGCTTTTTGAGGCGTTATTAACTAGTGAATTGCAAGAATTAATTGCATTTTTACTTCAATACGGAAAGGTAGTTGGCGTAAAAAGACGTTTTTTAGAGCAAATATCCCAAGATTTAATCACAAAATTTTTTGGCTTAGTAGCTCCTGATAAAAGAAAGTTATTGGAGTGGGTGGGAGGTGTTTTTGAACAAGTCCAGGAGGAATATCAGCCTATCAATCAAACGTTAATTCAGGTCAAGAAATCTATCAATGAAATTACATTTGAATTGTTCTTAAATAAAAATCTCACCTCCATTTCAGATGAGAATTACCTACGTTTATTATTTAAAAAGACAGCTCAAAAGAACCGGATAAGTTATAAAAAATTACTCTTCCTGACTTTAAAGACCATTTCATTTGGTGAATTGAAAGGGAAGAATTTAGGTTTTGAAAAAACATTAATTAATTTATATTCTAGAGACTTTTTAAGAAAAAATCAATACTCGATTGAAGAGTGGATTATGTATGCCGATGAAAATAGGGCGCCCTCCACTTTTTCCAATTCTGAACGAAAAGATGATTGGACTTCTTTGTTCCTTCAAATTTTCAAACAATACCATGGATCTGTTACAAATGCAGCAAAGGATTGGTTGGCAAAAAAAGACTTTGTAAATGGCGGGGGAGTGGAGAAAGCTTCTATCATTCAATTATGGGAAGCCTTTTCACAGACTTTCCATATACCCATTGGAGATTTTTTAATTCCCATCCTGCTTGATAAAAGAATTACGTCTGATTTTAATTTAGACGCAAAATCCTTTGCATTTTGGGTTACTCGTTACAAAATTTCAGGGATTTATTTCGATAAAGTTCCCAATGTCAAATTATTTCTTAGGTTTTTGAATTTAAATAGGGATTTAGTTTCCTTGGAACTCCTTAAGAAGGTATTACTGGGCTTACCTGTGCCTTCCAAAGTAGATAAGGAGTTGCTTACAAAGCTAATTCATTTAATTCGACCTGCCCTCGCTTCCCATATTGTACCCTTGCTAGACTGGTTAGCGGTTGAACTGAAGGAAAAAAAGGCGGAATTTTTAGAACAAGCAATCTATCGTTGGTTATACAGCCAGCTCTTACTTTTACCACAAAATCAATTGACTTTAGCCCGTTTAAAAAGGCTGATTATTGACTATATTAATTTAAAGCTAAAACCATTATCGAATTATTCTTTCAATTTAGCAAAGCCTGCGAGTTTGCGAATTTCTTCGAATTCTTCCCAAAAATCATCCAATGTTTCCTCAAAAAGTATAGCCCTAATTTTCGAGATTTTAGGCTATAATGAGATTTATGAGATCTTTAAGGAGGCCAAACGATACAACGAAGAAATATTGCTTCAAATGATGTTGACTAAATACGCATCCTCGTTTTATCAACTATTGCTCCGGCACCGTTACAATTTGGAATTTCAAGATGCTATTTTGGTTCAATCTCCAACATGGTTAAAGAAACAACTCGTTGATTTCTTGCTTCAAGAAAAATCTTTGGATTGGGCAGCTATCACCTCGTCTTACCGGACCTATTTTGAAGAGGCGGGTTGGTTAAAATTAGAAGGGCGAGCTTTAGAAAATTTTATTGAGAAAATTCTTTGGCATTATTTGTATGATGGGGGGGCATTACATCGAGATGTATTCGTCATTAAAACTTTGCATCAAGCTCATGAATCCAATAACCTATCTAAACGATTTTTGGAACAATTGGAGGATGTATTTTTTCAAAAAGTGCAAAGAATTTCTCCTGCGAAAAACCCCTTTTTTCATGACCTGTTGAGGCTGTCGAAATTGGAACAATTTTCTTATTTCAATGCTCTTATACAGTTTAAAAAAACAAAATTTTCACGAACTCCAATTTTTGAAAGATTAGTTTATGAGTTTACATTTCCCGGTGGACATGATTTTGAAGGAAGTATTCCAGAGGAATTTGAAGGGTACATTCAGCGGCTTGTTGTTGAGAATAAGCTAGAATTTCTAGATTTTTTAAAAAATGTTAAACCACAATTTTTTGGTTTAAGGTTTTTAAAACTTCTCGATTCTAGGAGTTTGGAAGCTTTAGTTCTCCATAGCCATAAGCAATTAAGAATTCAAATTTCAATCCGTCAATTACAGGAGATTCTTAGCATTTTTAAACTTCAAGAGCCAAAGAAAATTTCTATTTTTTATTCCTCTTGGCTCCTAGGTCTTCTTGGGAAAAATTCAGTAGACTGGTCTTCAATCCGATGGATTATTCAAGTAGTTAAATTGATTTCTGAAAACAATTTAGTCCCAAATAGCCAATTAAAGGATTTAGTTTGGGAGAATAGTGTTGTTCAGGCCTTTCAATGGAATTCTAAGGAAAGAATTGAATTTAGAACTGCCTTAACTCAATTGGGATTTGAGTCGTCTTCTTTTTCTTTTCCTTTGGGTTTTGAAAATGAGGAGCGTATTCAAACCTATTTTATGAGTTTTCAGGATTCAAATTTGGCCAATTTAAAAGGGAGGGTGTTTTTTTCTAGCTGGTTAGATTTATTCTTTGAGATAGCCTCTAAAACTGTGATTTTGGAATTTGTAGATTTATTTTGGGCTTCATTTTATTCCATTAAGGGGAGTAACATGTTTAAGTTCGAAAGATTTATGGATCAGTTTTTACTCTTGAAAGAGGGAATTGCCTCTTTTCAAAAAGCTAGGGAGGATGACCCAAAAAATTGGGAAATTTTCCAAGAGAATGCACCTAGCTATTTTAAAGATTTGGAAGTATCGTTGGATACAAAATTCATAGAACTAGATTTATTCCAGGTTTTTACCTATTTTTTACGTTATGGTGTACTTCCAAAGGGGTATAGGAGTTTAGCTGAATTTAGTAAGCAACTCCTGCAAATTAGTGGTAGTGAATTAATACGATATCGAGGCGTGTTTTTTGCAGCCTTGAAATCAAGTATCTACAAAAAGAATGTTATCAAACTAGTTAAATTGCTCGATGAAAAGTGGTTTTACAATTTGATTCATCCAATGTTAACTAAGGTATTAGAGGAATTGAATCAAGAAATTAAGCAGAAAACAGGAACCAGTTTATTTACTGCTTTACGACTAAATCATCCTCTAGATAGAGTGCTTTTTTTAATTGAAAGTGGTTATAAATCTGGCTTTGGATTCAAGGAGGTCACGGAATTAGTAGTTCCTTTGGTAGAACAGTGGGTAGTGTCTCAAAAAGTGGTTGTAGTGCTGGCAGTTTTCTCTTCTGAGTCAAAAAAATCCAATTTGCTTCTTGAAATTCAAAAAGCAAGTAAGGTTGTAAAGAAAGTTTTGGAAGAAGCCATTGAACAACAAGAAGAAGAAGTTGAGCAAATTCCTGAAGAAGTAGATTTGGGAGAAGGAGTAACCATTTATAATGCCGGAATGGTATTGTGTTGGCCTTTTTTTGGCAGATTTTTCGCTGCCTTGGGATTGGTTGAAAAGGGAAACTTTAAAGGAAAACAAGCTGAAGAGCGAGCCGTTCAATTGCTTCAGTACTTAACTACAGGGTTAAAAGAATTTGAGGAATGGGATCTTTCTTTGAATAAAATTCTTTGTGGAGTTTCCTTAAATACGGTGATTTCCTCAACAATTGAACCCACTATTGAGGAAGAGGAGCTTGTAAAAAAATTAATTAACGGAACGGTCTTTAATTGGGAGAAGATGAGAGGGACTAAGTTAGAGACATTTAGAGAGACTTTTTTAATGCGTGAAGGGCGTTTGTACGAAAAAGATAATCGATGGGAATTATTTGTTGAGCGAAAAGCGTACGATGTATTAATGGATACGCTAACTTGGAATATTTCGATGATTAATTTAAGCTGGATGAAGAAAAGATTGACCGTACAATGGAAATAAATAGCGTAAATGAAAAGTTAATTCAGCCCATTTTGAGAGACCTTGAATGGTTGGAGGGTCTATTAGATCTTCGTATTACTGCTTATTTTGAAGAACCTGAAAACAGTTTTGCATTTCCAGACCCTCCGGTTCCTAAAGATACGGATAGTCCCTACGATCAATTTATCACTAAGTTAAATTTAGAATTCAACGAGCGAGTTATTTTGTTGATGAGTATGGTTCCCTTATTGAGCCCTCAAATTTTTGATTGTTTTTTTATCCAAAACAAGTCGATAGGTCGGCCATTTTCTGAGTTTGGAGGAATTGAGGCAAAGTCGCATAAGGGGTTTATTCCTACGGTCGAAACGGTCAATTTTGTTTTGAATGGAAAGAACGTGATAAAGCGATTGGATCTTTATAAAATTTTTGGGGAAGATCACGCATTCTCAAAACTCCAGGTATTGTCGTTAAAGAAAGATTCAGAAACCACTTCTTTTTGGTCCAATCGACTAACTATAAATGAAGATTTTTTTTATCATTTAATTTCAGGCGAAAAAATTTCACCAAAATTTTCATCTGAATTTCCTGCCAAAGAGTTATTTACCCCATTGGAAATCAATGATTTGGTATTAAATCGACAATTGATGGATGAGTTGAATTTAATCTTAAATTGGATTAAATATCGCGAGGAAATAAAGGCTTCACCGACGTTAAAGAAAAGTTTTCGAACAGGGTACCGAGCCCTTTTTTATGGTCCCCCTGGCACAGGAAAATCTTTAACCGCAGCGATTCTCGGTAAAAACAATGATTTGCCTGTTTATCGAATTGATTTGTCACAGGTAGTATCGAAATATATTGGAGAAACAGAAAAAAATCTTTCTCGATTATTAGATGTAGCAGAACATAAAAACTGGGTTTTATTTTTTGATGAAGCGGATTCATTGTTCTCCAAACGGACGGATATAAGTGATTCAAAAGATAAGTATGCCAACCAAGGAACCTCATTTTTATTGCAAAGATTGGAAGAATATGATGGGCTGGTGATTTTGGCTACCAATTTACGACCCAATATTGACCGAGCTTTTGTGCGTCGTTTTCAGTCAATTCTTTATTTTAGTTTACCAACCGTAGATGAGCGTATAAGGCTTTGGAGCAATGCCTTGAAGAATTTCAAGGTAGCTACTAATGTGAACATCAAAAAATTGGCTGAAAAATACGAGGTTTCTGGTGCTTCAATAAGTAATGCGATTCAATTTGCCTGGTTGAGTTCAAAAAAAGATGAAAGGGAGGAAATCTCTTCACTAGACTTAGAGGCAGGCTTGTTACGCGAAATGGCTAAAGAAGGTAGATCTGTTAATTGAACTTATTGGAATTAAACTTTTGGCTAATTTTTTAATTCCTTCACTTCATAAAAGGAGTATTGGATTATTTGAATCCAAAGGAAAAGAGGGAATAAAAAATAATTTATTTGGTTCTACAAATAAAATAAGAATGCATGTTTGATTATTGTTATTGGCCTGAGGGCATTGAATTAGAACTGAATAAGCAGTTGGATAATTTCCATCATCAAGCACAGTTGCTGGTAGATGGACAGGTATTTCTAGAATTAGCAAATAAGATTCTTAAAGCTCAAGTAGCGGGCAAGTATTTTGAAGTGATCATTTTGCTGCCAAGAGGATTTAAAACGCTAGAGAATGCGAATCTTTTTCATCGAATTACCCAGGCAGGAGCCAAGGTTGGAATTATTGAAGTGACTTTATTTGATGAAGATGTAGAACAGTTTGCCATTTTTGATAACCGATTATACTACAGTACTAAACGATTAGAAGGAGAAGTTGACTTTGCTGATTTTTTCTTTTCAAAGCACCGTGATTTTGAAAATTTAATGAAGGTTAGCAGGTTGGTGAATTCTTATTCCCAAGAGATTAAGCTAAGCTTTACAGCAGAAAAATATTTTGCTGTTAAAGGGGAAGAAATAACTATTTTTTGGGAATCTACGAATGCAAATTCCACTGTTTTAACACCGGGTAACCAGCTTTTGGATTCTCAAGGGGAGGAGAGAATTTGTATAGAAGAGGATACTTTTTTAACAATTACTTCTAAAAATGAAAAAAGTAAAGCTTCTTTATCTATTTTTATTAAGTGTTTGGAATTGGATCAATTGAAGTTATCTATATCTATATTTAGTAAAGAATTTGATGACTTTATCCCAATTGAATCCGTATCCAAAAACAAGGAAGTGTTTGCGGTTTACATGAGCGATTTGGTGAAGGTAGAATGGATTTGTAAACCTGGAACTACCTTATATGAATCAAGGCTTGGTAAGCTGAATAATATCGGATTTCATAACTTCGTTTGTCTGGAAAATAGTAGTATGAATTTTGAAATACACTATTCCAATACAGTCTCAAGCAAGCAAATTGATTTCTATCCTGTGGTAAGGGAGATGGAAGGAAATGAGTCTTATCAAAGAACTAATTCAGAAATAAGTGGAGATGAGTTTGTTGAAGGCGATATACCTAAAAAAAAGGGTTCACTATTTTCCAAGGTGGTTTCAATATTCAGATTAAAAAATTAGGATGGGTCTAAGTGCTTTCTTTTTATTTTGTTCAGGAGTGAGCAAGTCAGTGTTGGCTAAGTGCCCGGACACTGAAAAAGTAAAGCACGTTAGTATTGGTGCATCTGTTTTATTTACAGGAATCCTTGCGATGTTATCTTCTTACTTTGCTTTCAGCTTAATTTTTGAAGGATCCTATATCAATTTTATACTTGCTTTTTTTTGGGGGTTAATTATTTTTAACTTAGATCGTTATATAGTAGCAACCCTTAGAAAAAAAGGAAATTTTTGGAGGGAAGTGGTCCAGATCAGTCCAAGATTGCTCTTGTCAACTCTTATCGCCTTAGTGGTGGCAAAACCGTTGGAGTTGCAATTATTTAAATCAGAAATAGAGCAAAATCTTAATGAGCAAGTTATTTCACGTATCTCAATTGCTGAAGGTGATTATTTAAAATCACTTGAAAAAATTGATAATGAGAAAAAATATTTAGAGTCTCAATTAAGAGAGTACTTTGATTTGAAGGAATTTTATTATCAAGAATACAAGTGTGAATGTGATGGAACTTGCGGGACGGGGCAGTATGGAAGTGGTAAGGAATGCTTCCGTAAAAAAGAAAAATACGAAACCTTTATTCAAGAATATCAAACTAAAGAGCAAGATATCCGGGAGGCTAAAATGACTCTTGAAAAAAGCAAGGAGAAAGAATATGGCTTGTTTCTTGAAGATAAAGAAAATATTAAAGCAAATTTTTCTTTAGGCCTTTTGGCGAGGTTACAGGCTCTGAATAATTTAGAAAGTTGGGCGCCTTGGACAATTACCCTAATGATTTTATTTGTGGAAATAGCTCCTGTATTAACAAAATTATTTTCTTCTAAAGGTCCTTACGATGATTTTTTAGCTCTAGAAGAGAATAATTTTAAGATGGATTATATCAACAATATGTACCAAACTGGGCAGCAAGTAGAACAGGAATATTCTACCAAACTAAGGCAAGTTCAAAGTATCAAAAAGGAATTAATTTCGGATAAGCAAAAGAAGGTTCAAGAATTGTATCGGGATTTAGGAAGAGAAATTACGAATCAAATAAATAAGTAGAGGGAACGATGAGGAAAACATTAGTGATATTGCCTGTATTTATTGTTTGCCTCATTTATTGGCCTCCGGTAAAAGGGTATAATACGCTTTTGGAGGAGGCATATTTTCTACGGGACACCACGCTTTCCCAGGTATTTGAATCCGAGCGCGAGTTAAGTTTATTTATTGCCGAAGAATTAGAACTTAAAGAATCTATTGATGAATTGAACCAGCAAGAAATTGATAGTTTACATCAAATACTTAGCAACGAGAAATTAATACAAATTTCAAAAAAGGATTTATTAAAGTTTTTAGGTTATAGGATTCCTGTTCCTGTTCCTAAGGTGGTAATTTCCCAATCGCTCAATTTGGCTCCCAAGGAGAAAATCCAAAAATTAAGTTTGGAGGTCAATAAGGGGGACCAATTTGAACTATCCTATGAGGTAGAAGAAGGGATTGGTTCGGCGGCTTACTTAGAGGTGCACCTAAATCAAGTAAAAGTGGCTCAATCTCTTTCCTCTAAACGAGGGAAAAAAATAGCCTTGGATTTCACAATTCCTGAAGAAGGAATACTTGAAATAATTTTTCGAAATATTGGTCCTTTTAAAGAAAAAGGCAACTTGGAAGTAAGAATAGCACCGAGAAAAGAGCAAATTCAATTAAAAAAAATTAGAAATTCGGTGTCAAATTTTGAAATTCAAGATAGTTGGGTAAATGACACTATTTTTCAAACATTGGTAGATGAACAAGTCATTTTGAATCATCGGAACAATTTAAAAGGCAATTCGATCGTTCAAAAGCAATTAAATCTGGGGGGGATAAGTGAAGTTATTGGGTTTGGAATTTTGTATTATCCCACTGATCAAAAAGATAAACTTCAAGTATTTCGGAGAGAAATTTTTAGAGAAAACCCTTTAGAAGATTTTTCGGTCAAGGAGTTAATAGGAAAATCTTTTACGTATTTACCGGAATTTTCAATATCAGATTTATCCTGCTCACTGATGGATAATAATCGTACTGTTTTTTGGTCAAATACAGGTTCAATGGGACAAGGGAATTGGAATATAAGTTCAAATAGCAAACAGAATTATGCGTTTTTTAGACCTGGAGAATTAATTAATTCTTCTCAAATCCAAGTTAAATTTTCAAACACATCGAATTTGTACGATATAGAAATAGGGATTGAAGTGATTGTTCTTTCGATAAAAAAATTTAAAATCAAGCAAGAAGTTGAAATTCAAGAATTTGAAGAGACTATATTATTGAAATTATTATGAAGAAACACAAAATCCTCCTTGGGGCCACTATTGTAATTTTTACCTTGATTTTTGGAGGATGTAAAGAGGTGGCTACTTTAAAGTCTAGTACTAGACGCGTTTCTTCCGAGTTTCAAATTTTAAAAAGAGGGTCAGAGGGACTTTTGGGAATGATGGGGGCTGGAGATTCTATTCCAAATTCCTCAGATTCATTGGCTATGAAAACTTCACCACTAGCACAAAAAACATTCATTAATAAATATGCTTACTTATATGATGTATTAAACGGCCAAGGAACTAATCAATACCTCCAATCTTTGGCTTACGATTCTACTAGCCAATCCTACAGTCGAACTTCCAGAAATCAGCAAGCCCTTCGAGAAGATGTTGAAGTCTATACTTGGTACCCATATTGGATGGGAGATGTCTGGAAAACGTATGATTTCAGATTGATTTCTACTATTTCCTTTTTTTCATTTAAAGTGAACCCCAATACAGGTTCTTATCTTAATCCTTCTCAGATAGTTCAATGGAGAGAAACAGACCTTTTGGATTCTGCAAAAAAATACAACACGAAGGTATTGTTATCTATTGCTTTAGAAGGAGAGGATAACCACTTGAATTTTTTGAAAGATGAAACTAAGTGGAATACTACGTTAGATTCAATTTCTGTTTTATTGAAGGAAAGAGATGCGGATGGAATTGAGATTGAATTTACTGATGTTCCCAAAGAAAGAGAAACAAAGTTTTTAGATTTTGTTTCCTTCTTAAAAGACAATTTGGCGAATCGTTTTATTACAAAAAAGTTAACACTTGCTTTAGTTATTCCTGCTTCCCCGGATGATTTTCCTTTTGACCTCATTCAATTGGATGAATCCGTAGATCTTTTTGTTGTAAAGGGACTAGATTATTATGAAGTTGATGGAACTGTTGCGGCAGTTTCTCCATTAAGAAATGAAACTCCCGGCGGTCCAAGTCTTGAAAACACGTTGACAACTTATTTAGACAGGGGTCTCAATGCTGGAAAGTCAATTTTAACTCTTCCTTTATACGGATCTCAATGGTCTGGAACATTCGATTCGGAAGGAGGGTATTATACTACTGATTTTGAACGAAAAGTAACCTTCAGTGAAATCAAAAGAGTGTTTCAATCTAGAGATAGTATCTTTCAAATTCTTCCAACTCTGGATGAAACGACGTATACTAATTATTTCTTTCTAGATTTTGAAGACGATACGTCCATAGAGGGTTGGTACGATGATGCCGCCACCCTTTCAATAAAAATGGATTTGGCTTTAATAAATAAATTCAAAGGTGTCGGTCTATATGCGCTTGGATATGATTTAGGAAGACCTGAAGTTTGGGACGTAGTCGCACAAAAGTTCACTGGTGATGTGATTTATATTAAAGATCCAATTAAAGAAATTGATGGCTATCCCATCCGTATAGCAGCATTTTTTCAAACCTATAAAAAACTTTTTGTAGTCACCTTTTCACTTGCTTCGTTAGCTATCTTGATTTCATTGATTATTGCCTTTTCAGATTGGAGGTTTAGGGAAACAATCCTTGCTCGTCAACTTTATCGAATAATTGTATTAACAGTTTTCTGCCTATTGTTTTTAGCTATTTTCTCGTTCTTTGGTTTGTTAGCTTATCCGAACTTAAGTTTCTTTCTGCTCTTTATTTTAGGTGCGGTCACTAGTTACTTAGTGGAGCGTTACGGCGGAATGATAAAAATCAATAAACCATAGACAAATGAATAAAATTGTAAAAGAAGTGATTTTCTTTCTTCTATTCTCCTATTTTGCTATTTGGGCTACTTTTCCAGTTTTAGAATATTTAGAATTAAAAATCAATTCTTCGTTGATTTCAACTATTGATGAGATATTTTTATTTCAACTTGGAGGGGTTATTTGGTTTTTGATCCTTCTTACTTTTTATATTATTCGTCTGTTGGCTTATTTTGTCGTTTCTAAATTTATGTAGGTAGATTCATTTTTAAATTTCCCCACTAGTTTATTTTTACCTTGAGGTTACTTAATCCCATTTGGTATTGGATTTTTTTGGAATTGAAAAAAGTACTTACTACATTCATAATAATTCCGAATTCATCTATTTTTGAGCAAATAGAAGAGGTTTCATCGCTATTTTGTTTTTAACACTAAGAAATTGAATAGAAGAATTATTGTATAATTCACCTATTTGGTTGGCTTATTGGATTACCTTTCCCAATAAATTAATTTTAATCAAGAACGCTAGGTATGGATAGTCTAAATACCCAAAATGAACCTTTTGTAAGTTTGATGGGATCTGTTGCGGGAAGAAAAAGACAAGTTTTTGATCTATTGAGTTTGTTTCAAAACTCTCAAATAATTGGGTTATTCGGAGAGAATGGGGTTGGTAAATCTACATTAATTCGTCATGGCTTAATTCCAGAATTAAAAAAAGGATTTTTAGGAAAAGCCGGAAGAGAATGGAGGACGATTACTATTCGACCGGGGATTTCTCCATTGGAGAATTTAGCGGCTGGAATTGTTCAATTAGGATTAGATAAGGGAAAGCAAAAACTTGAAGAGGAAGTTGCATTAAGTACTTCTATGCGTCGCACCAACGAGGGATTAAAAAACGCGTGCATAGAAAAATTTTCGCAAAAAAGTAATTGCAACTCACTTTTGGTGATTGATAATTTTGAAGACCTTTTTCAATTTAGGGAAGTTGCTCTAGAGGTTACAGAATGGGATGAACAGGTAAAGAGTTTCATTTTCAACATTAACAAATGTGCTGGCAATTCTTCCATTCCCGTTTATTTTTTAATTGTTCTCCGTGCGGACTACATGGGGCGATTATTTGAATTTAGGCACTTTTATGAAACTTTGTCCTCGTCCCAATACAATCTTCCACAATTTAGAAAAACAGAATTTTCGGAAGTGGTTCAGGTACTTTTAAAGTCAACTAACAAGACAATAAGTAAGGATGCCAATGATCGAATTTATAATCAGTTTGGTAAAGATTTAAAAAATCTAACTTCACTTAAATTCTACTTAGAAGAATTGGTGGATCGATCGAATGAAGTGGCTTTGACGGAGATTAATTTAGATCTTCTTGAACAAGTTGCAGTTGATACTTTGTATGCAAATAAAATTGAATCTTTTTATTTGGCATGCGGTGATATTGAAAAGAAATTGATTGAAAGGTTATTTAAACAAATAACTGTTGTCCAAGAAGGTTCAAAGTTTAGAAAGCCTATTCGAATCGGTCATTTTCTAAAAGTAACTGGTTCTCATTTGAATGAACTTGTACCGATTTTAAAACAAATTCAAACTCATTATGATTTTTTACTGGAAGTCATTTTGCCATACCAAGAGCGTCTAGAAGTAAAGGAGCAAACCCTAATTTCCGAATCGGCTGTTATTGATATCAAGAATGAGGGATTTATTCCTCATTGGCCTCGATTATTAGATTGGATTAAGGAGGAAAAAGAATCTCAGGACTTGTACAAAAGATTAAGTGAGAAGGCAGGTCTATTTGATAAAGGGTTAACGGATTTTTTAAAGCCACCAGACCTTGATTTAGCACTTAGTTGGTACGAGTATCAAAAACCTGACGAGTTATGGTCAAATCAATTTGACTCCAATCACCATAAGACTATTGCCTATTTACTCGCTAGCAAGGATAAATTTCAAGATGAGATTTTAAAAAAAGAATTAGAACAGAAGGAGAAAATAAAAAGACTGAGAAGGGTAGGGATTTATGTGATTTTAGGGGCATTCTTTATTTTAGTTGTCATTGGAATTTTCGCATACGATGCGAAGAAACAAGAAGTATTGGCTCAAGATGCCCGAGAAAAAGCAATCAAGGAAACTGAAAAAGCCAAAATAGAAAAGGAACGTGCTGATCTCCTGTATACCGAATCGAAATTGGCTGAGGAAGAGGCTAAGGAAAATGAGCGATTGGCACGATTTGAAAAAATGCGTGCCGATGAAGAAAAAATAAGGGCCAATAATTTAATGGAAGAGGCAGTTCTTCAGAAAAAAACAATTGAGGAAACATTAAATGAACTTGAAAAGAAAAGAATTGAACTTGGTTCAAAAGCTCAAAAACTACAAGTTTCAGATTCCCTTAAAAGTATAGCGACCAAAGAAGCTGAAAATGCGCGGGCCTACCAAGAAGCGCTAAATGCGATTTTGTCTTTACGAAATAAGGTTCAAAACAAGGATTTGCAAGGAGACGAACTACAAAAAATCCTTTCAGAATTAAAATCAACCTATGCTAATTATCGAAAAACAACTTTTGAGTTTAAGGCAGCTAACTTACCAAACAATGATTTGTACCAAGTACTGTTGGAAATCCGGAAGAAAATGGTTGAACAAGGAATTATTGAAGGGGTTCCTGAAGAAATAGCTACTCTTCCAAGCGGCATCAGAAAAATAGCAGTTTCTCCTACTGGTACAATCGCAGCTGGTGGGGATGATGGAATTTTACTTTATTCAAAATTGCCAAACGATTTAGGAAAAGTTCCCTTAAATAAATTTCCTATTGGGAAGGATAGGATTCGTAGCCTTGATTTTTTGAATGCAAAAGAGTTGATTTTTGGGACAGTAAATGGGAAAGTAGGCCTATTGAATACGAGTAATGGAATAAATAAATATTTAGACCTGGGTATTCTTCCTAATCAAATCGTAGAAAGTTTGATTGTAGGATCAAAAGGTGTTTTTGCTTTGGTTTCCGGCCAAGTCTTGAAAATTGATGTGGTTAACCCAGCTAAAACTATCCGAGTCACCACTATCTCAGCAAAAAATATTTTTAAATTAAATCAAGATAAGTTACTAGTTGTAAGTAAGGACAATTCGCTCATCCTTTTAGATATGGGTACCTTATCATGGCAACCTGTAAATTCAGATCTAAAAAATGCAGCAATTACTGCGGCAAATAGTTCTGGAGAAAGTCTGTTTCTTGGAATGGAAAATGGAGACATTTCAATTTGTCGGACTATCAGATTAGGCAATGTTGTAAGTATTAAAACCGAGTTAGTAATTACATCACATCGAACTCGAATTACTAGTTTGGCATACGACGTGAGTACGGAAAAGTTATTTTCTGCAAGTTTAGACCAAACTGCAAATATTTTTGACCTAAAACTCAAAAAATTAAGCAATGACTACATTGAAAACTATTTGTATAAGGTCGAGGGTTTTGATAAGTGGATTTGGGATTTTGCATTGGTTCAAACAGGGAAGACAAAAACGCTACTAACAGTGGATGAAAGTGGAGATTTAAAATCTTGGCAAACTGGATCAGAGATGCTTTACGACGAACTTTTTTCGCTTTCTAAAAAATAAATAAATAATTATTACGTAACGTATCTATCTGAGATTAATAGCATCGAATTGTTAGATTGATGGTTTTAAATTAAAAAAAATGAACGCGGAGTTTTCAATAGAAGTTGGCCAATTAAAAATTCAAATTGCTCAAAAACTTCGTCAACGAGGAATCCTTTACTTAATTAAGACTGGAGATCAAATTTTCGATAATTTTTTCACTAGTGAGTTAATCACTTCTGGATTAACTAGTTCATTATCAATTGGAAATACCCTAGAAGAAATTCAATCTACTTTAAGTCAACTTAACGGATTAAATGAGGGTGTTTTAATTGAAATTCCAAAAATCACCAACCAGATTTTTAATTTCTTGGTTGAAAGCTTGAGTAATGAATCAATTAAATTAGGGAAAGTGATTTTTTTAGTACCCAAACAGGTTATCCCGCGGTTTCTTGATTTAAATGAAAAAAATTCATTTTATTCCTGCTGTGAATTTCTCTCTGAACTTCACCCAATTTGGACCAAGACTGCATTGTTCAATGGATTAAGTCCATTTCTGGGTGATGTTTTAGCAACAAAACTTGCCATTTATTTTGTGGATTTAGAAGGTGTAAAAAATGAGGAAATTGGAAAAGCCTTATTTTTTGCAGAAAATAATAAAAGTAAACTTGAAGAGTTTATAACTAAAAACCAATTGAAAGAGGAATCAGCCTCTACTTGGCATAATTTTTTAGACACGAAAGGAATTGAATTTATTTCTAAAACAACTTCAAAGGTTTCATTAGAAGAGGTACAGGTTTTTTTTAGGTCGTTTATCTATGAAGAAGGGAAACAATCCTTTTCTATTCAATTGACTGTCAATGAATTGTATGCGTCAATTCCGTTGCCAAAAGAGGATCTAGATTTATTGATTGAGATGGCAACTTCTCCAGAGTTTAGAATTTTAAATGAACATGGAGCTACTTTGGGATTTTCAATTCCTCAATATTTGACGGATTGGGTAGATTTAAAACGATGGGTTTTAAATGAGGAAAAATCCTACCAACAGTTCAAACTATTTGAAGAAATAGCAGAGGAATATTTTAAGGGGACAGGACTTCTTTTAGGAAAGGAAAGATTAGCTCAAGCACTTATTTTGAAAGAAGAAATTTTCACTACGTATGCTTGGGATGAAAAATACAATCTCAACGAGGAACTATTTTCTAGTTTTTTGCTTCTTTCTCAAAATTACCAAGAGGAGCTACTTAAAACTCAGCTTAAAAAGAGAGCTAGTTTACTTAAAAACTCTATTCGAATTAGCATTGCCGTAAGTATAGCCTTTTTACTTTCTTCTTTTACTGCGCTATTGGCCTATCTAGAACGAAATTCTGCCATCATTCAACAAGAACTAGCTATCCAATCCAAGGAAGAGGCAGAGCAGGCTAGAGCTGTTGCAGAGAAAGAACGTTTGGAAGCTATTCAAGCACGTGAAAATGAACAATCGGCATTAAGAGTAGCCGAAGAAGAACGATTAGCAGCTTTAAATGCAAAAGGTCAGGCTGAGATTCAACGGGTTATGGCTGTTGATGCATTGATTCTTGCCAAAAAATCCGAACAGGAAGCCTCGGCAGCCAAAGAAGTAGCACAAAAGAATGAAAAATTGGCAAATGAGGCTACTATAACTGCTCAAGTCAATTTTGAAACAAGTGAGCGGTTGAGGAATCAACAAGAGGCTCGAGCTGCTGCCTTGGAAGCCTTGGGTTATTTTGCCAACAAGAATTATTCAGAGGGCATAGAACTTGTAAAAACAGCTTATCAAAAAAACCTATCAAATGGAGGATTTCCTCTTCAATCAGACATTTTTAATGCCTTATTGAATGGGATGAATACAATAAATGCTAAAGAAACTGAACTTAATTTGGATTTTCCTGCAAAGTTAATAGCCTTATCTCCGAATAAGGAAATTTTGGCAGTTTATACGATAAATGGAGAACTTCAAATTTTCTCTACCCAACCAACTATTTCTTTTGAATCGTCAATTAAAACAGGTTATATAAAATCCTTTGAGTTTTTAAGTACAAACCTACTCTTGGGAACCGACCTTTTAGGTAAATTATTTTTCATTGATTTGTCATCCAATATGTTGACAAGTTTGGACCCTTTACTTCCATTAGCAACGAGTAAAGGATTTTTTAAAGTCGTAGGCACAGATGACTTATGGATTGCACATTTAGTAAACGGGGATCGATTGGTCTATCAATTTAGTGTTCAAGAAGGATTTATAGCACTTACAGGAGAAGAAATAAACACTACAGCTTCAAATAAAAAACCATTGTATTGGTTTGAGGAGAAGTATTTATACAAAGCTAATCTTTCAGATTTAAAGCCTGAGATAGTGGTTACTACTCCCAGCTCTATTCAAAGTGTGGCTTGGTCTACCATCCACCAGCGGTGGATGCTTGGTCTAGAAAATGGTCAAATTTGGAGTGTAGATCCAGAACAAGTATTGCCTAATGAAACCTTTTCCATTCATGCAACTAAAGTAAGTCAATTGATTTCTATGCCTTATGCACATGGTACGGAGTTATTGATTAGTACTGGTTACGATGGTGGGTTAACTATTTTGGTTTTTGATAAAGCCATTCCCATTTCTGCTAGTGTTTCCTCTCGGGTAAAGTTCCAAGGTCACCGCAGCTGGATCACAGGGTTTTCTGTGGATGAAAAAATGAAGACAGCGTATTCTATTGGTAATGACCGAACTTTAAAAGTTTGGCCCTTGGAAATAAATGAATTATTAAAAAAATAATCTTGGTTTGGAACTGAGAAAGAAAACTATGAGAAAGAAACTTTATGTTTTAGCCATCTTAATTTTGTCACTAATTAGTGCTAGCACGTATTCCCAAACCACAAATTGCAATGGGAATTCTGTGGAAATTAGTACAGATAGCTACGATATTGGAGATTTTGCGAGTGTTAAGCGAAATTTAGAACCCTGTGTTCGAGAGCAAGGATTCAGTAACCTGATTGAACTTAATAAGGCAAGGGAATTATTGGCGTTGACGGCCATTGTGGAAGATGAGCTTGAATTAGCAAAAATTTATATTGAGCAAATCGTCAATTCAAATATTAATTTTGTTTCTAGTTACAGAAACATAGTTTTTGATACTATTTTTGATGAGGTAAGGCGAGAAAACGCTGGCGTTACTGTCAGCTCAGTTTCTAAAAAAGCTGAAGATTTAAATACAGCACCAGCAACAGTTAAGTTGGTGACACAAGATGAAATAATGGATCGAGGGTACAAAGATTTAATCGATCTATTAAGCGATTTACCTGGTTTTGACATTAGTAAAACCTTCTCAGTTACTTATGCGAATATTTTTCAAATGGGATTTCGCCAAGAAAATACAGAGCGTACCCTTTTCATGGTGGATGGTATTGAAGAAAATGACCTTTGGTTGAATTGGGCCTACATTTCTAGACAATATCCATTGTCTGCAATTAAGGCGGTAGAAATATTGTATGGACCTTCTTCCACCATGTATGGACCGAGAGCTTTTATTGGAGCAATCAATGTCATTACGTATTCTCCCAAAGAAATCCCTGAAGACCATCTGCTGAAAAAGAAGATTGGAGTAGGTGGGAAATCTTCGCGTTTTTACGCTCATGGAAATGTGCAAGCTGGTGATTTTAATACCTATTCCTCTGACCTTACGCTTGGGATAAGAGGAACTGCTGCAGCTTTTCAAATGACAGGTAGGATTTATCGCTCTGATGAGCATGACCTTTCATCTACAGAATTTTATAATTATTCAAATGATGACATCAATCATTTGGTTTATAATAATATGAATTTGATAGGCAAAGCAGGTGCTTATAGTTTTGAAGATTACCTATCTAAATTTAATTTACCTCAAAGTCATCCCTATTATACTGTCACAAAAAATAGTGAGGGAAAAATTTCAAGCATGAGTATTACTCCTGAGGGGATTAATCAAGCCCGTAAGTTGGATAGTTTAGCTTATGCTAGTCCAGTTAATGGAACACCTCAAGGATACTCAAATAATACAGATGATTATTTCTTTAGTGCTAAACTAACGGTGGATAATTTCCTTTTTGGTGTCCGTCATTGGAAGCGTACGGAAGGTTTTGGATTTTATCAGGATATCGATGTAGCTGGTTCAAGAAATGGATCTGTTTGGTCTCCTGAAAACACTACGGTTTATGCACAATATGATAAACAATTAAATGAAAGGATTAGTATCTCTAACTTATCCAATTTTGCTTTACACCGGTTAGGAAAAGAATCTAACAGAGTAAATTTTATCGCATTTGGTGATCCTAGAGCAAACCTTCATTTTGCTCATTTACTCAATCCTACTGAATTAATTCCAAGCATTAAGGGTGAAAAAAGAGGCGTAGATCAATTTGGGACGGAAACAGTTGAGAGTTTTGGCTACACTTCCCTGCGTAGTGGTTATAGAAATAGATACTATTATTACGAAGCCCAACAATTCAGAAATGAGGCACGATTTTTCTACGACAGTGAAAAATTAAAGTTTTCGTCAGGTTTGGATTTGAGAAGTACTTTGACCCAAGGCGATTACCAAATTTACATGGATTTTGACACCGATCATTCCAATTCACAATCCTACAAGGACAAGCAAAAAGAGGTATCTCTAGCTCGTGAAAAAGGAATTGTGTTAGATCAAGAAGAAGGTAGCAATATGTTTTCGATCATTGATGTTGGATTTTTTAATCAAGCAACTTTCATAATTAAGAATAAATTATTTTTAAGTGGGGGCAATAGAATTGACTACAACCGAATTAGAAGGTCTGGCGGATTTGGCTTAGTATTTAGCCCTCGATTATCAGCAGTTTACAACACTGAATTCACTACTCTTAAATTTAATTATTCGAAGGGACTTCAAAATGTTTCCCAATTTACCAAGTACTCCACGGGAGGGGGACGTGTACCAAATAATGAGCTTGAAACAGAGCAAATTAACTTTATTAATATTGAGTATTTAGGTCACATCGCTAATGGGACTTTGGGTTGGGAAGTAAATGCTTTTGGATATCTTATTGATGGCGCTGTAGCTTCCGGAGTCATTAAAGGTGTTCGTAAGAATTACAATGCTGGTGAATATCAAAACATAGGTGTCATGTCTGGGTTTTTTTATAAGCCAAAGTCTAGAGATTGGAATATTCAGTTAAATCATACCTATTTCAAACCAGAGCAGATCAGTTCTACATTTGTTGAATTAACGGAGCCTATTCGTTTAGGGGATATTGCAAGTCATCGAGTAAACCTGTCCATTACAAAGCAGACCCATCTGGGTATTTTGAGTAATGTCATTAATGTAAGAGCGAACTATGTTAGTGAAAGGCCAATTGGTCCAGGAACAACCCAAACTACCAATAGGGGAGTAGGAGATACAGGTAAAATCCCTCCTTATTTAGTGCTGAATGGAAATATTGGATTTAAAATTCAAACTTTACCAATGCTTCGATTGGATTTAAGCATAGAAAATATTTTGAATAAAAACATCCTAGATAATAATCCAGAATACTATCATCCTGGTCCTCGATCTGCATCTGGATCATTTAACCTTCCTTATGACACTCCAGGTCTAAGTTATGGAGATAAAAATATTCCTTATTTTCCTCAACGACCACGGTTTTTATTACTTCGGTTGAGCTACTTGCTTTAAACAAATGGCTAAATCAAAAAGTACCTACCTACTTTTAGGAATGATTCTGCTATCCCTTGCTCTTGGGATATTCATTTCCTATTTCTTTGTCTTTGTAAATGCCTTATTCATCAGTGAAATAGGGACATCCAAACTTCCCGCTGCTTACCTTGCCTCGGGGGTAGGAGGTTTATTTATTACTTGGATCTTTAATTACACCGAAAAAAGGTGGGGATTTGCAAAAGCTTCTACTTTTTTCGGATTATTTTTTGCCTTGGTTATGTCTCTTATTTGGTATGCATATACCAAGGGAATAAATACCTATTACATAGTGTTTTTTGCCTATGCTTGGTTTTGGGTTTCCTCAAACTTTACAGCGCTTGTATTTTGGAAACTCCCTAGTAACTTATTTAATCTTGAAGAAACAAAAAAATACAATGGTATAATCAGTTCAGGGGAAGGTATTTCTGCAATTATCTCCTATGCATCAGTACCTTTATTGTTAACATTGGATTTTTTTACAAGGGATAAATTTTTATTAATTTCTTTTTTTGGAATCTTATCTTTTTCGGCAATCACTTTCTTTTTAAGTAGGGGTATTGTGGCAAAACCAAATCCCAAAAAAGATTTAACAAAAAATAATCCTGAAAGCAATCAAAAACAATTAGTCAAAGAACCTTATTTTCAGCTCATTTTCCTTTCTGTTTTACTATCTGTAGTCATTCAGTTTGTAATTGACTTTAGCTTGATGGAGGTGTCTGCAAATCAATATTCAGACCCCCTAGAATTAGCTGGATTCTTTTCCATGATTTTTGGGGCAATGCGTGTTTTTGAACTCCTTGTAAAGTCTTTAATTTCGAAATTTCTCATTAAGGAATATGGTGTTTTTATAAGCTTATCAAGTTTAATCTTTGCATTAGGCTTTATTACGCTTATTGGTATTTCTTCTTTTTTCATAGGGTACCTCGGTTTAATTTTTATTGTAGCAGCCTTGAGTAAAGTGTTTGATAGGTCTTTGTACAGATCTATCTACGCACCGACAATCAATCTCCTGTATCAAGCCTATCCCCTGGCCAAGCGATCTTTGACTCAAAATTATGCTGATGGATTTGGTAAAACGATTGGACAGCTTGTTGCAGCCTTATTTATACTTAGTATTGGTGTGATTGAGAATTTTGAGTTAAAAGTATTAATCCTCTTAGTGTTAATACTTCTTGTTTTAATTATTTGGCTCTTTGTTACCAAGAAACTCATATTCTTCTATAGAATAGAATTGTCAAATATCCTTAAGAATCTCGAAATAGTTGATTTTGGGAGATCAAAGGACAGTAAG
>Ga0222713_10002150_pt1 | contig 21243 bp, 12 predicted proteins | sample C33_649DmetaG_FD_165061 | JGI IMG/M metagenome (GOLD analysis project Ga0222713, IMG submission 165061) | Estuarine water microbial communities from San Francisco Bay, California, United States - C33_649D | ecosystem: Environmental > Aquatic > Marine > Unclassified | place: USA: California...
TCTGTAGCCCAGTAAACAGTAGTGCCATTGGAATGTAGAACTTGACCGGCAGTGCCGATAGTTCCATTGGCTTCTAAACCTACAGCCGTGCCTATAGCTAACTTTGTAGAGTTAGCAACTACTGATGTTCCAACCGATAGGGTCGCACCATTTACAGTACCTGTAGTATACACACCAGTAGCGTTACCTACGAGGGCTGATCCTACTGATAAAACCGTACCGTTAACTGTACCAGTCGTGTATACGCCTAGCGCGTTAGCTACTACAGATGAGCCAACTGAATGTACTGCAGCGTTGACAGTACCAGTTGTATATACACCCAATGCGTTAGCAATTACGGAAGAGCCGATAGAAACAACAGCGCCGTTAACAGTACCTGTAGTATATACACCTATTGAGTTAGCGATAACATCTGTGCCTACTGAATGCACAGATGCGTTAACAGTAAGAGCGTTAACAAGACCGGTTGTATATACCCCTAGCGAGTTAGCAACAACCGCAGATCCTACAGATATAGTAGCACCGTTTACAGTACCGGTTGTAAATGTACCTAAAGAGTTTGATATTACTGCAGAACCAACAGATACAATAGAACCATTTACTGTACCAGTTGTAAATACACCTGTAGAGTTAGCAATAACGTCCGCGCCTACTGAATGCACGGCACCATTAACAGTACCAGTAGTATATACACCTAGCGAATTAGCAACTACTGATGAGCCTACAGATAGCACTGCTGAGTTAACTAGACTGGTTGCTAGGAAAGAGTTAGCAACTACTGTGTTTGTTGTTAATGTATCTGTAAGTTTATTATATGTAAGACCTGCGTCTGCACCTAGTGCGCCGCTATCATTAAACTGAATTTGCGTATTAGTACCAACAACACTGGGAGCGGGGGTATTCCAGAATACTGTTGATCCGTTTGATGTAAGAAGTTGACCTTCTGTACCAAAAGAGCCGTTAGCATATACACTAGTAGGAACGAGGTTAGCTACAATTACTTTATCAATACCGCTAGTGGCGTTAGCTACTAATGCTTGATTAGCTGTGAGAACACCTGGGTTACGTTTACCACTGATAGGTACGACAGCGCCGTTACTACCAATATAAAGTACGTCACCGTTAGCGGTATAAGCAAGTTCACCATTAGCGAGAGATCCAGGAGTCGCCCCTGTCAAACTTCTTTTAATCTGAATTAAATTTGGCACTTAGAAGGATCCCCCATCTATATCTAATATCTTTACTACGTATTTATCAGTAGAATTATCATACACTAGAGTACTATTATTAGAGGGTATCAATCCTTCCTCTACATCTGCAAGCTGATCTAATCTTAGAGTACCAATACCGGATGTATCTACAATAATAGCAGATCCATTCGATGTAACGGTTGATAGTCCGGTACCGACAATAGGAATTGTATCAGCTATTACGTTAGTCTGTTGAGTTACAAGACTGATGGGACCGGCGGAGTTATTAGCAGGAGTGTCTAAAACATAAGTCACGGCAGGCCTTACTGTAGCTGAATGTACATCGATACGTAACGCAGCTGAATTAGCAAGCGTTACATTGTATTTATTTTGTGTAGGTTTAACTACTCTGTATTCAGCCATTACTTGGTTACTTCTGGTGTGATAGTTACTATACCTTCTACTATACGAGTCACTTCACCTAAACCATTAGTAATCTGTAAGTCGTAAACATAACGATCTGGAGATAGAATAGCAGTTTGATTTGCGGTAAGAGAAGCTCTTACAGTACCATTAGAATATACACCAATAGTAAAGGAAGTAGCTGAATTAGATGCGTAATTCCGGCGCAGCTGACCTGCACCGGTATAATCAGTAAGGTTAACTATATCGTTATTTGCATCTTTTACGATAAAGTCGACAGAGAAAGTAGCTCCCTGATCTACTGTAAGATTTACTTTGTCAGCCATAGTACCACTCTTTTTAGTATATTTATTAGTTGTAGGCCTTACCGATTTACTAGAATAATTTACTAGTTAATTACTATTTTTGAGCATCTTTCAAAACCTCGAAATATTGATACTGTTGACTGGCATTCTCACCTTCAAGTATACTAGTAAATCTTACGTTGCATACTAATGCAAATTTTTCAGATTTTTCGCAGAAGAAAGGAAAAGTACTATGCTCTGCATGTGCAGGAAAAATAACAATAGTGCCAGTTTTATTATCAATAGGGATATAAAGTTTTTCTGTTCTAGCCCAGAACCCACTTTGTGGAAATCTAGGATTATGAAAAACTAATCTACCTGCAAATGGGTGTGGCTCTTCTGGATCACGCACCACTTTAGGGTAGTATGTAATAACAAACTGATTTCCTTGATGCGCGTGAGGTATAGACCACTGGCCTCTTCTCTCAACGTTACCGAACATATGCATTCTTGGTCTGGTAATATCTTCCGGTCCAAGATTTGGTACTTTACGTAGATAATGCCAAAGATATTGCTCTAAGATATTGAAATACTTCAATAAAGCTGGGGACTTATAGAGCAGTAAAATATTGTTAGGAATAGCGTGCTTGAAGCCGCTATCGTAGTGTACCATTCGCTCTTTAACGTATTTCTCTGCTAGTACAGCTAACTCTTCATTCTCTTGTTCGGTTAGCCTGAGACTATCAACCATTACCTGTGTGGGATAGAAACTATGTAACATCATAACGGAATAGGTTCCTTTCGGATTTCAGGTACTACAATTTTAGCGTTTGCAGGCCCCCATAGATCTTCACGTTCATTAGGAAGACTGTAATTATCATCTAATGCTTTGATAGCATAAGGTAGCGCACCCGTAGCAAATTCAAAAGCAGAAGCAAAAAATGGAATATGATCGCTATAAGCACTGTCACATGAACGCTTGAAGTATTCACCTTGCAAGAACATACATGAGCCTTTACACATTTGTAGTACAGGGCACTTAGAGCATTCATCTCTAAACTTCCAGTGTGTCGCTGTATTTAATTTAATTTTATCAAATTGAGCCACATGGCCAATTCGATGTGTATGGCCGTTTGGTGCTTTAGAGATGGCAGTTACGTTCTGGCAAGTTAATACGTTACCGTTAAGATCAACAGCAATATTATCTTCACGGTCCATGCCACATTTCTGGCCAAGACTATCCCAGCTACGCTTATTGCCCCAGCTATCAATCCATTCACCTACTCTCATTCTAGTAACATTAAAACGCGAGATAGTACCATCTCTCAACTGATCAAGAGTCATACGTCTAAATGCTAGATGTTCTGCATGTGACTGAAGTGTGTTCTTTAAGCCGCCTTCATCATATACATCAATAAAAGCACCTTCGCCAATATTAAACTTAGCTTCTGTACCAAGTAGTTCTACAAAGAAAGCTTGAATCTTCTCTCTATTAAGATTCTCTCTATGGATCATGCTATTGAAACTGATCTTATTTTTCTTGGAAAGTTTTTCAAACAGTCTCAATAATATCTGTCTTTGATTAGGATCATCAAGCGGGTCAGGACCTCTAACATTTTGACCTGGACCGTCATGTGAAATACCAACACTAAAGTTGAGATCGTCTATCCAGTCAGTGATTTCATCAGTAATAAGAGAACCATTAGTAATAATTAGGAAATCAGCAAGAGGCCACTTTTCACGTAGCATTTCAGCGAGTACTTTTAAATTCTTCCAGTACACGAATGGCTCACCACCCCAAAATTCTACTTCCTGAGGCGGATATTTAATCCATGAGTCTAGACCATTAACAAACTTATCCAATAACTTAGTATTTGAATGTTCAATATTAGGTACAAATCTTTGGCTACAGTACTCACATGAGTAATTACAAGATAATCCTAATTGTATTTTTAAGGTCTTCACTATACCTTTACCTAATGGGGTCTCAGGAGATGTAGGCTTTGCGGTATGGTAGTTAACTTTATAGAGCGGCTCAATATCAACTAGTCCATTCTCGTCCCATACCTCTGATGTTTCGTTATCATATACGTAATATACGTCATCGACACCTACTACATTATCCTGCTCGTCTACAACAGGCTTAGTGCAAGCAATAGCAAACTTCATTTTCTATCCTTTAAATCACTGTTATCTTATGCTGTACTGCGTTACTATAAACTTTATCTATACTAAACTTTATTTCAGCTTCGTCACCTGGGTCTAGACCTAGCGCTGTAAAATTAATATTAGCTTTGCCGTCTTTAATTTGTACAACATTATGTGGTAAATAACCAGCAGTAGTTTTTATATAACTCTTGAAATCGCATTCAGTAAAAACGTCATTGTAATTATAATATTCATAATTTAATGTAACGGTTTCGTTAGGTCTAATAGTAGAAGGTCCCCGTACAACAGGTCTAGGAGTATACATCTTTCGGTTAAAGCCTTTAGTGGGTATAACACCTGGAGTAATTACTCTTTCAGCTTCTATATTTGAATGCAGTCCGATTCTCTTATCAACCGTTACAAGCCAAATCGCATCAAGAAAATTTTTCGATTCAGGTAAGAAAATAAGGTGAATAGGATAACTCTGCTTAAAGATATGAGCTAGTTCTATAATTTTTATTGAGGTAAGTTCTGTAAAGCCTAGTGCGTTGTATCCTACATCAGGACTAACTATAGCGTTCTCGTTACTATGTGCTTTATAGAAAGGAAAAACGTATCTAGAAAAAGCGTAAAAATCGCTACGTGCTTTAAGTGTTGCTAGATCTAGTCGTTGACCATTCAATAGGGCATATTCAAGGTGTATTTCTAGGTCAAGCTCGATACCGTGACCGAATATTTTATCACCCTCACCTTCACTTTCATAAACCCAAAGTGGCATAATGTACCTCGCAAATATTAATAATTTTATATAGGTTGCCAGGTCTCGTAGTTAAAGTCCTCGTCGTGTGCCCATCCTGTTACTACTTTATTATCAACGAGGTGAGTATGTGAGCCGTCTAAGATAAGTGTATAAACTGGCATAGAAGAATGAGCAGTAACATCTTTTTCGATACTGAAAATTTCTTCCTCACCATTTTCAGTGACGAAAGACATTCCAACTTCTAATAGAGAAACAGGCGTGTTTTTAAATCTTTTATTGGTACGCTCGCCTTTATTGCCATCACTATCAATAGTTACAACAGTGGTATAATCAGTAGTAGCCTTACTTACACTAAGTGCAGCCCATCCTTTATTAGTCCAATGTCTATGCTCTGGAGTAGTTTTATGCGTATTATTAATAATGAACAACTCATTATTATTTAACGGGCCTTCATGAAGGGCGATTACTGTATTAATATAACCGAATCCACCATATACTCTATCACCTACAACGATTTCATCGATTCGCTTTAAGCTTTTGTCATGCATTACAACTAAACTATCGCCAGGGAAACAGGTCGTATCTGTTGAACATGCACAGGCGCAGTCACATGCACAGTCGCATGCGCAGTTACCATCTGAATTATAGAAAGCGTTAAAGGCTATAGAGCCGGAAGAAAAATAAGTAGCTTCATTACCAGCCTTGCGGTAACGTCTACCTCTATAATAGTTTAAATTATATAGATTAGCATTATTAGTGCCGTAGTTAAATCCATCTCTGTTAGTATAGTTAACAAAGTTATCTCTAATATTTGAAAAACTTAACGCTCCTGAAGTAACGGTAGGCATATCTTATAGATCCTTACTCTCTAGTTCAGCAACTTTAGCTCTAAGCTCGTTTACTTCTGAAGTCAACTCTTTTACTGCTTCTACGATAAGGGCTGTAATCTGCTGATTCATTTTAATCGTCTTATATGTATTGTCAAAAGGAGCAGGTGCAATAGCTTCTGGAATTACTTCCTCAACTTCTTGAGCTATCAACCCAACATCGGTACCTCTCATGGGTTGATCGGTATCTTCTCTCCAGTCAAATCGTACACCGTTTAACTTTAGTAAGTCTTGAAGGGGTGTTTCTGAAACTACTCTTATATTAGTCTTTAGTCTGTTATCTGAAGCATAGGCTGTAATATTGCCCCAAGATTGCCAGTTGCCACTATCATCTACACGAGATGACCAGCCAAAACTGCTATTTAAAAACCCTATAAAACCATCATTACAGTGAACGTATCTATTACCTGAATTTGTATCGTTAAATTGTAGTGTGGGTGAAGTACTTTGAATTTGTGGTTGCCCGAACATTACCCCGCTTGTATTATTAAGAGGTGTATATCCTAATCTAGCCGCAATATCCGTATAAAAAGAGGCAGCTTGCCCGTTCAAATTAGTGGCATTATTAGCAGTACCATCAATACTAACCCCTGTTAGTGTCTGTAATCCGCTTGCTCTATTAAGAGCTACACTCGTTGTACCAATAAAAGTAGTGTCTGCTTTCAGTGCATATGAAGCAGCTGCGGTACCGCCCAAGAAAGAAGCATTATTAGACGAAATTGTACTAATATAAGTAGCATTTACGTATGTACCTGTAGCATTTGCTACAATACCCGTATTAGCTAAAACATGCAGTCCTGTAGTATTAGCTACAAGTCCAGTTTTGGCGTCTACAAATGTACCTGAAGTATTTGATACTATACCGTTATTGGCATTAACAGCTAGTGAACCTGTAGTAGTAACAGTTCCAGTTAAACCTGCACCGCTGCTTACAGAAGTAACTGCTGTAGAGTAACTCTGATCACCTCTAAGGAATGTTGTAGCATCAGCAGTACCTGAACCTAAACGAGCAGTAGGTACTGTGCCAGTAACTAAGTTAGTAGCATTAGTATAATATGCAGCAGGTTGAGTGGCAAGAAAGGTAGCGTTATTTGCAGCGCCTGAGTACGCAGTAGAATTAATCGTAGCTCCATTTATATTAATGGTACTGTTTGAAACTGTTACGTTAGCTGTAGTATTGCCTACTTTAATCTGCGCTGTAGTAATATTAACATTTGCACCGACATTAATACCTGTAGCGTTAGCAGTGGTAGCATTTACTGCACCTAATGTACTTAATCCAGTAACATTAAAAGTATTTGAAAATGATACACTATTAAGTACCGCAAGTGTGCCGTCTATGTCAAGTGTTGTACTATTTGCAAAAGTATTTACTGAGCTATTGCCGAAAGTGATACTAGCTGTTGTAATATTGACATTTGCACCAACATTAATAGCAGTGGTGTTTGCAGTAGCTGCGTTAATATCATTTGCTGTAGTTAATCCAGTAACATTAAGGGTATTGGATATTGTAGTTACACCAGCAGCTGATAACGTATTTGCAGCTGTATTTCCTAGTATAGTAACCGTATTTGAGAATCTAGCAGCACCAACTGTATTGGAAGTAGTATTAACAGTGAACAAGCTAGATGATTGTAGAACTGTAGAATTAACTACTGTTGTACCGATTGTTACCGAGTTCGATGCGTCTAGATTAGTAACATCAATTAAAGTAAAATAACCATTCCTAAAAGTAGAAATAGTATTACCGAGGTCGTAAGTATTGGTTACTGGTGGTATTAAATCACCCGCAACACTTAAATCAGATGTTGTGGTAAAAACACCGTCTACAACTAGATTACCTGTAAAATATCCATTGTTAGACGATACGTAAGTAGAATTAACTATACTATTACCTACTACAATTCTTGCTACTGATGAATTAGCTACTGCTGCAATTGTGCCAACACCGCTTGTTATAGCAATAGATGTAGAATTAATAGAAGCTCCACCTACAGTAATAGTATTACTAGTAACAGTATTGGTTACAGCACTGTTAAATGTAGCAACTCCAGTCACATTTATAGTATTAGATAATACTAAAGCTCCAGAAATAGTCGCTGTATTACTAACAGTTAGATTAGACGATATAATTAACGTATCAGTTGAGGATACATTGCCACCTCTTAGTGCGGCTGTAGCAAATAAAGTGTTAGCACCAAACCGACCAATAATCGTACCGTTACCAGTTGAAGTATTACCTGTAGCTGTGCCATCAACAGTAACAACATGGGTGGTCATGTTATATGCTAGACTATTAGTCTTAGCAACCCATGTACCAAACGTATCGGTTGTGATGTCTAAATTTGCAGTAGTAATTGTCATTATTTGCTCTCTAGAACCCTACTGATTAAAATCTTTATCTCATTAATGTCGTTTTTAAGATTACTAAATTCGCCGATCATATCGTTTAATATACGCTCTCTGTCACGTCTTGCCTTATAAGCGGCAAGACCGTTATTATCAATATTTAGTAGGGCACTCGAACTAGTATCTCTAACTAAATCGTTGCGGTCTTGAACTTTAACGTGCATTTTAGATCTGCAATGCAATAGCGCGCATATCGGCTATTCTTGGAATTAAATGAGTTCCAGCAGTTGATGTCATTACAATCTTAATTGCAAATACTTTAAAGTCATCAACGGGTGATCCTGCAAGAGTATAGTATCTAATAATATTAGAATTATCAGAGTTTCTAGCAGCTGTCTTACCAGTACTAATATTAGCAGCAGTGTTAGCAGGCAACCTATAACGATATTCATTATATTCTTTATAGTTAGTCTTACTACCAACTACACTGGCTGGTGTTACCTGTTCCATTAACGACCAATATTTGTCACTAAATGACTCTGAATCTTCTGCACCTTGTACTTTAACATATACGTAGATTTCAGTACCTGATGGCTTGTTTGCTGTTAGATATACTTCAATATCTTCAGCGTCTTGACCTTCAGCTAATGTAACTCTTTTACTAACATACTTACTAGTAATTACAGTATTACCACCAGGGAATGTTTCATTATTAGCAATTACTGTGTTACCAGTAGAGATCTCATTCTTAATTACAAGAACGCTCTTCTTAATATCATTAATAATAGGCGATATTTTTGCATTAGTAGATGAGATGGTAGCTAGTAGTTCAAGAGAGTTATTTCCGCCCATCCCGCTAAATTCATTTGATCTTGAGAGTACTCTGCGCTCAAAATCTACAAATTCCATTTCAGTATCGTTTTGAACTGGTGTACTTAGATTTTCTCTAGTAAAGGACGATAGCGGGGTACCGTTTAATGTTAGGTTAATAAATGTACCAGGAGGTCTTGCAATAGACAACTGAGGTACTGCTACACTATATGTAACGTTATCAACACTAACTAGGTTAGCTCTAGCCCCACTAACATTACCGATAATAAGAGTTTGAGTATTACCAAAAGTAAAGTTAGCAGTACTATTTGCAGTACTGTTAGCAATATACAAATCACCATTTACTGGATCTACGAACTCAACAGTGCCTGTCAATCCACCATTAGCATAAAGCTTACCGATACTAGCGTTATTATCAGTAAAGGATAGATTTGCACCAACTCTAATATTTGTTGTGTTGGGTAACGCGGTAATAGTTCTAACATCAGTATTTGTGCCAGTGTTGGAAGAGATATAGATTACATCGCCAACTGAGAAAGCTGACTGTGCTGTAGTAGTTCCAATTATTATTGAGTTAGATAGTGAGCTATTAACCGTTGCACCGGAAGCTACTGTTACGACTGCATTAGATACGTAGACTGTTTCTCCTGTTAGGAAAGTACTCTTAAAGTTATTAACACTTAGATACTCTGTTTCTGAGTTTTTATAAGTGATTGAACCAGAGAGTGAAGAGAAGTTAGCACGGTAAATAACACACTTAATATCTTCTTTAGTATATGCAATCCAGACTCTATTTGTAGAGGATGTAAATAGATCGCCCATTGGATTGTTTTCATAGATAGGGGCATTAGTGGTAACGTCTGTACCACCAATCTGAGCTACCCAGATTTTTGTATCTGTGTTATTACCTTGCGGTAATACTACAAAGCAATATTGCTTCTGATTTTCAAGGTATAGAGGAGTATCAAATGTTACAGTTGTAGCTAGTGAAGCATCGCTACTTGTATTAATACTAGCAGATGTAATAACTTTTCTGCCACCCGGAACAATACGAGGAGTGGGGTACCCTGTATCTTCATCTACTTCACGTAGCTGAACCTCAACACCTAGGGTCGCATGTTTCTGCTGGAAGAACAGATCAATTTTAGTTACAATAATACCTGGTAGTCCCGTTGCTGAATCATCTACCAAGAAAGACTGAGCGATAGGATCATACCAACCTACAATGTTGTTAGTAGTTTCGGTAGAAACGGATGTGATAACTGATTGAGTTTCTTGAGTTACAGTCTGAGTAATTTGAGGCTGTGTAACGTTAACTCCAGCGTTAGCTTTAGCAATAATAATATTACTACCAGTATAAGATCCCGTAGCGATGGTTGAAATTGTTTCAGCCTCTGCAACGAGATTTTGCACATCAACTAGCTTAAATATGCGTTCACCAGTCTTAAAGGTATTTTCAGGTATGTAGAAGATACCATATACTGTTCCGGTAGAATCGGTAGTAAGAGCACCGCCGAAAGATCCAATATCAACAAGTGATGAGTTAGATGCTTTACAGTTAGATGCTACTGATTTTTCATCGAAGAACGGGTAAACAATAGTACTAGGCTTTAAACCTCTTGCAGTAAATGCAACACGTCTTGAGCGTAGATATGGTTGTACCGATACATCCTGTACAATTTCACCGAACGAAAATTGCTGGTTATATGCACTAAAGTTAGTATTAATAACGTCACGTATTTGATTAGTCGTTTCTGTAACAGTAGTAGTAGCTTCTTGAGTAATGGGTCTACCTAGACCTGGTACAAAATTAGCAAACGAGGTTTCAGCAACAGTAGCGCCTAGAACTGTATTGGATTTAACATCAACGCTTGTAGTATTCCAATTACCGTACTGAGTGCCGAAGAACCCACCGTTTGCTAGAGCAAGAAAAGGAGCTGCAAGATCAATGTTTACTACAACGTCAGGATTATACTTAATATCTGGAACATGGTCACCATCAGGCGATAAAGCTACACTTCCTTTCCAAACATATACAAGGGCTTCGGCGCAGTTTCTTACCTTACTGGCAAATGGCTGTGTAATGAAAGGAGTATGTGAATAATTTAGAGTTGTACTTGTACCGGTTTTAACAGTAGAAGTTAAAGCCTTATCCTGTAGAGGGATATATGCATTTACAAATTTAGGTCTTAGAATACTACCCTTTGTATCAATAGCGGCTTTGAACTCAGGGCTACCAGTATCTGCAATTTTAAAATCGTTGAACGAGTCTACATATAATCCGTTCTTAAATCTATTATTGCCGCTAGAATCGGTAATTAGTAACTTATCAGTATCTAGCTCTAGAGTGGATAATAATGTATAATATTCTAGCGTGTTAATACGCTGGTCTAACACGCCTACATCACGCATAGTGTATCTACGCTGTTGAAGTAGAGTATGAGTTACTAGATAATCATATCTATTGTATGTTCTTGATTCAGCCTGTGTTAATGATGGGTATGGTGGTATACTTACTACACCCAGTGTCATGGCACCTTCTTGGTCTTTCGGTGTAGTTGGATAAAGACCAGCAATACCTTCTACGATATTAACCTTACCACTCGGAGACATTGTAATCTTGTCTCTTCTTCCAAGGTAATAATTAATATCCAATGAAGCAGTAGTATCAGGTGCAGGTACTGAGATTAGAGATGCGTTAAACGTATTAGCAGCACCATGCCCATCAGTAGGGCTCACAGTAGCGGTAGAATTAGAAGTAGCATATGCAGCTGTATTAGACATAACGGGTCTAAAATCAATTGCATCTCTTAGAGTTATCGCACCTTCTCCTCTTTGAAACGCATAAATTGGTATCTCAGCGGTCTTAATAGTGGATAGGGTATTAGCAGTAGAAGAATCATCAGTTGAATAAGAATCTACTGTAAAGAAACCATTACCCGTACTGTTATTAGCTTGAAAGCAGTCTAGTACTACAAGTAGGTATTGATTAGCTGTAACAGTATGACCTGTACCTGGTTTAATCTTAAGATATGCGTGACCGTAATATGCGTCTCTTTGACCTGTATCTAATGTAAAGTAATCTACATTATTAGTCTCTGTATTACTTAGAGTAGACCCTTGATAAACGGCTTTAATTTTAAATACGTCAGATAATCCAAGTGGCCAGGGGCCGACAGTATTACCAGGATTACTCGTGTTGGCTAGAATACCAACGTGTACATCTCTCTTAACGATTTTTGAGAGTACCGGAAATGACTGGCGTGTAACGTTAAACGATATATCTGCATTAAATGATACTCCTAGGCCTGTATCAATAGTAGCAGAATTAGAGGTTGTAGTAATAGAACCAGTAGTTACTATGTTAATAGGTCTACCAATATTTACCCCGGTATTTGCACTGGTGGGAATAATTGTAAACTCGCTCTTTTGATTTTGAGTGAGAGAACCAACATCAGCAAAAACAGTATTAGATCCTACGGGAGCGATACCAGTTGCTTGACCGTTAGTAAAAGTAACCGATACTGTCTGTCTTGTAGTATAGGATCTATCGGATGTATTTGCTAGTGCTGCACGTCCAATTGGAAATACTAACGAGTCTAAATTACTATCGTTTAGTACTGCTTCGCTACTAGCATTAAGTATAACGTCGCCAAAAGCATTAGCGCTAGAATTACTGGATGCAATGCATTTAACGTCTTTAAAATTATAGGTGTTAGCCATATTAATATCATACAAGTAGATATTATATGTGGCGTTAGCAAGACCGGGATTACCTGAACTATATGCTACTGAGCGTACATAAGCTGTACCAACTTCTGATCCAGGATATGCCCTATTTGAGTACTGACTATTTGCAATTGCATTTGCAGCTGCACTTCTTAGTGACACTCTTGTAAAGTTGGGGAAGCCGAAATTACCAACGAAATTATTAACAGTTACATAATTACCATACCCTGTACCTACCGTTTGATCGTCGATACTTGATACATCAGTGCCCTTTCTAATATTTGTACTTTTCTTATTTACAAACTCTACACGATAGCCCTGAACGTACCCTACACCTTTATCAATTGATAACGTGTGATATGTTGTATTAGAAGTATTTGCAGAAATGGACAATTCAAACGGGTCAATAATATAATGACCGCTTTCTTCATATGTACGTTTAGCTAGCTGTCTTCCTAACTGAGCGTACTGAGGGTCTGTACGGACTATGGTAGGTGCACCAGCTTCAAAATCTACGATCGAGAAAAAACTATCTGTATTTGAAGTTGATGATGTTACACTAGTATTATCTGTTGTACGTACGACTAGATTAGCGGTTAACTTTAAGCGATTAGCACCGGGGGCATTATAATTAGGGGCGCCTAATGCGTTGTCAAGTAAAGTCGCATCACTATCAGCAGTGACTACAATTTCGTTTGTCTTAAATCCAACAGATACACCGTTGGGCTGGTTATTGTATTTTGTTACGATAACGCTCTGTGGATCAACGCGAACGAAGAAGCCTTTCTGGAATATTACACCCTCGGAAATACCAACGGAGTATCCTACACCTACTGCATTAACAGTTGAATTAGCTACAGTAACAGTACCAAATAAACTGTTAGCGGTCGTTCTAATCTGTATAAGCTGATTAGGGTCATATTTCTTTTGAGGTGAACTATTTGAATATGTGCCTGAGTTAAGATACTTAATGTATAGTGTATTGAGGTCTGGATTAGCTGATTCAAAGCCAGCTACTGCATCGACGATAATAGCTTCTAGTGATGTATTCGAGGATAGTACCTTCTTGCCAATAAAATCAGAAAGGGAAGTAATAGCAGAACCATTACTGTAGTTATCCAAAATTTTAATATAATCAAGCTTATTATCGAAATAAACGGAGCATCCTTCTATAATAGAACCGTCGACAAAAATATGCTTACCAAATTTTTCGACTTGATCTTGTAGAATAGATTGTAGTTGTGTTAGCTCGCGAGCTTGCACAGCGGTAGAGGGACGAAATAAAATTCTATAGAAATTATTATTAGCGTCAAAGTCATCAAAATATGGAGGTGTGTTAAAATTAGTTTCTAAAGACATTATGTCCCTCTAAGACCTTAAAATTTAATAACAAGATTAACAGATTCTGTACTTGTATCAGTACGAGTGACAGGTGGAACGTTTTCTATATATAGTACAGATCCCGTATCACGAACTAGATTTGGCCTCACAATTGTGTTGGGATTCTCAGCATAACCCATAGCTCCAGAAGTAATACCCATAAAATAGTTATTAGTACTTTCTGAGAGAATACCGTCTACATCTCCTAGCACTAGCACTTTATTGACTTGGCTTACAGCTGCCGTAGCACCAGAAGTTATACCTGTTACATTAGCACTGGAAGAGAATGTACCTTTAATATTTGTTAGTTTTAGATGCGTACTATTAGCAGCTATTAAAATACCATTAGCAGATGTACTTTGATCGATTCTTTCGTTGATAGTAAATGCAGCTGTGTTACTACTAATTATAAGATCAACCTCATTTGAAGTATCGTACACTAGTCCAGATCCAATTTTAGATCCAATTGAAGTGCGCATTTCAACTGTTTCGTCTACGCTAAAGTTGCCTGAAAGCTGTGAAAGAGTTATTCTTGCTAATTGATTAAAGGTATTAAACGTTAAAGTTTTAGTATTATTAGCTGTTTTAATAGCAGAAACGTTAGCGTAAGCATTAGAAGAATTATCAAAAACTGTATATCCAGCAACAAAAGTACCTACTACATTGCTAAGTCTTAAAGTAGTATTGTTTGATGATACTAAAGTACCACCGGCGCCTGTTGTCTGTTGCCTGACATAGCTATTAGAAGAAACAGTGAATTCGTTTATATTAACGTTAGCAATTGTTGAGGTGAGTTCAGATGTTAGACCTATAACAGTTAAGTTTGCGGCTTCTTTATCAAAGCTACCTTTTACATCACTTAATTCTACTAAACTTGTATTAGCATGTACTACCAAACCTGTAGCTAGATTAGCTTGATATACTACTTCACCTACAGTAAATGTATTAGCACCAGTAAGATTTAAAGTTACTCTATCAAAATTATTGATTGTTAGAAATACATTATCAAATAGCGGGTCTTTAATAAGACCGGCTGTTCTGAATTCACCAAACCCGGGTAGATTATACTGTTCATTATAGCTATTAGCAATTTGTACAGCTACACTAACATATTGAGCACCTAGTTCAAACGCTGCATTACTGCCGTGACCTAATACAGGGCTAATCAATGGCTTTAAACTAGCATTAGCACCAAAATTAGGATTAGCAGATACAGATGCGTTTGCTTGCGTATAGTTACTTCCAGGATCAAACACAACAATAGAGCTAATAGCAGTAGTAGTAGTGTTTACTAAGCTATAAGCAGCAGCATTAGAGCCGTCTCCTGAAATTGTTACTTTAGGAGATATAACATATTCTGTTTGTTCGTTTGGCAATAATTTAATAGAAGATATGTTAGCAGTACCACTAGATGTACTTACAATACCAGCGCCTAAAATAAACGATCCTGATGTACTACCTAGGGTAATGGTAGGATTATTTTCTACAGCAGCAACATTAGCAGATGTATTTGAAGTAATACCTAAAATAGTTTGATTTGCTACAAACCCTGGACCTGCAATACTAGATATTATTAACTTAGTGCTATTAGCAAAAGATATTACGCCGTTTGTGGAGCTACTTGCTTGTGTAATTATTTCACCTAAATCATAATTGCCCGTAGCACTATTAATAGATATTATTGCACCATTAACATCAGCAAAAGATATAATACCGTTCGCTGAAATATTAGTAATACTTGAAACGGTAGCGGCTGAATTAACCTTATAGTGCGCATTTGCTGAGTACGCGGCACTGAAAGGCCCAGCTACAGTCAAACTAGTATTGTTAGCTACAGCTGTAACACGGTGAAAATGAGTACCTACTTTAATATAATCCCCAGCAGAATAAAACGTAGTAAAGAAAGCATTAGCAGCTGCAGTCACGGTATTTGAAGAAGTACTTGTAGTTACTGTACTATTACCTATAGTAGTTCCTCTACCTGCGTCAATTGCATACCCGTTCTCAAATTCAGTCGAGGTTAACAAATTAACTCTTAAGTAAGAACTATTAGCTGTAACAATAGTGGCTGTAGCACTAGTGTTACTCTGAGTAATAGTATCTCCGGGTTGAATGTAACCTGATTGTGATGTAATCGAAATAGCGGTCAAATTCTGCGTTACAGTGTCATTAACAGTAAAAGTACCACTAACATTTGCAAGTGTTAGATTAGTTTTAAGATCTAGCGGGCTATCAACAAGTAGTACCTTAGAAGCGCCGTCATAATCTGCTATTGTTCTTATTTGACCGGAGCCTAGGCCACTTTTAAAGTAAATAGCTGAGTTAGTGTAGAAATCATTATTAGAGGAAGCATTACTAGAAATAACAATAGCGGTTGTATTAATTACACTCTGTAATAAACCTGTATTAAACGTGGCCCAGCCTGAACCGCCAGTAACCACTTTAATAGCGTCAATACCGCCAGGTATAGCAGCCGCTACCACAGCAGAATTTGGAGTGACAGACATGTATAGAGCAGATCCAAATTTAGCCATATCACTATCAGAAATAGTATACATGTATTTCCAAACATAACCATCGGAAGTTTTGAACGGCGTAACGGATTTAATAGAAGGTGCAACTACTGAGTTGCCAGATCCAGCCTGTATGACTTTATAAACAGACTTTACCGAAGCGCTCGTGTTGTATACAAAAAAGTCTTTTGAGTATAGATCTGCATCATCCTTATCATAAGCTGAGTATAAAGTATTATTTGCCCAGTCGTTTCTTTTTACAGATAATATTACATCAGTGTTGGTAACTTTTTTACCGTATAATATATTATCATATACTTCATGATCATAATTAGAAACAGCAGAATTAGCAGCAGGGGGCGTGCTATCGTTAGCCCATGGCGTTGAATGACCTACAAAAATATAAAAGTTATTATTAGTTGACTTGACGTCATCTATAAATCTGTTAGCTAGATCAACACTAAATTTTTTTGTAATAATTCCGGCCATATTATTTACCTAAAATATGAATTATTTATGCTATAGAGAAATAACTGAATTAGACGAGATAGAGCTTTCTGATAATGTAGTGAGGTTATCTACATTATTATCTACAAAGGCAAACTTACCAAATAACTCTGTACCGGCTATATGAAGCAAGGACTTTACGACGTCTTTGTATTTTAAGAAGTCAATACCAGTACGCATCTCATATGAGTATTCTTGATAGTATTTACTATCCTGAATATACTTGTCGGCATCTAAAAATCCTCTAGAAGATCTCCAATATCCTTCCTGAACCCCGTGCGTTTTAACAATTGCAGCACCTGTGACGGTAAATGCTGATCCTTCTTTCGTTAAAGTTACTGGCTCACCTACTTCATACCCTACGCCGCTATCGACAACTGTTAATCCTAACACCACTCCGCTAGAAGTGCCTGCGTTTGATTCTATGATAGCGTCAGCACCTTTTACTCTATTACCTACACCGGGTAATTCTAATGCTGCTACAACTGGCTCGATAATACTAACATAAGGATTTAATGAATAACCAGTGCCTGGATTAATACCGCTAAGATACTGAATAGTACCAACTTCTAGTTCCTGATATGTTAATGCATCTACAATTTTAGTGTTAATTTTTTCTATATCACCTAAGGTTACAGCTTTAGCAAAACTGTAATTAGATTGATCTTCATAGTAAGGTACAGTTGTTTGCGTGTTACTAAAATTAGTAGCTACTGTTAATACTGTACTATTAGTAACTGATGTAACTTCTCTTATTTCTTTTGCGGCGCTATTATTTACTTGTATATAATCACCTACTACGAAATCTGTTGTAAAGGAAGTTCCTACACCGGTGACTGTATTACTACCACTAGTTATCGATACTGTACCTGTAGCATTACTTGATTCATTAAAAGTAATAAGTTTTGTGTCTAGCTTGTCTCTTAAAAAGTCTGTATTAACTGTAATGACTTCTTTATCAAAGATAGCTCCTACTTTAAAATTAGCACCAGTGCCTCCTCCAATAATGTTAGCGACACTAATAGCCCCAGTGTTACTGCCGCCTGTTACGTTATATACGAAACCCTGCGCAGAAGACGTATTACCTACTAGTAGGAATGTGTTACCACCGGTTGAGTAAGTAGAAGTAGTAAACGAGCCAGTAACATTACTAACATAGTAAGCTGTATTGCCTACACTAGGTACGATACCTACAATCTGACCAATTCCTACATTTGCACTGCCATTAGATTGGTATACATATTCACCATTTGCAAATGTACCGGATACGGTATCTAATATAATTTTAATCGCAGTATATGCTGGTAAACCTATTTGAAAGCCAGATGTAGTCTGCTTGATAGTAACAACAGAAGAATTTACTGCAGTAACCAAGCCATTGGCAGTCATGACACCACCATCAGTTTGATATACTAATTGATCAACTTGAATATTACCATTACTGGTTGTATAGCTTAATTGAAGTTGTGAATAAACTTGTGATAGGGCATTTAACGAGTATCCACTACCACCACTAATTAAGTTGAAGTTAACTCTACCTTGTTGATTTGTAATCGCGGTAATTTTAGCTTTTGCGTTATCACCTTTACCATTTACATCTAAAATATCACCAACGTTAAAATTAGCTCCTCCGTCAGTAACACTAATAGCTGATAACGAGCCGACAGTGGTGGGAACTGCTACTCCAATTATATTAATAGTGTCTTCAGTTCTTATTTTTTCACCGTAATCGAAAACACCATTAAGATTGGATATTTCTAATACATCAATAACTTTTTTATTAGCAATTCTTTGCGTGAAATTTTCAACAATAGCAGTAGCACCACTATTTACACCCACAATTTTACGCCCAATATAATATTGAATATCATCTATAAAGCTAGTAATTTCAAGATACTTACCTTGATACCACTCACCATCTGATACTCTTAGAATATCATCGCCAGGGTAATAAATTTTTATATCTTTATTGTATAGAGTACGAAAAAGTATTTCGTAGCTTCTTTCAGACCCTTTTGATTTGTACAGGTCTTGAATATTTTTAATTAATAGTCGTTTATCAGCAACAGTATCTAGAGGTATATTCTTAGCATACTTGTTTTTAAAATACACTAGATATTCATCTAGTGTACTATCAATATCTCTATAGTCAAAAACGCGACGAGCTTTGTATGTAACATTATTCTCGTCTTCAAGCCACTCAAAGTATGATTGCACAAACGCAATAAGAGCTGGTCCATCTTCCCTGAAAAGAGCAGGAAATTGACTTTCTATAAACTGCGATATATTTTTTTCAATAACTTTCATCGTTACTCTTTAACCGATTCAACGGTAATTTCAGTAAGGTTATTATCAATACGAATAACTGTATTTCTTAGAGCTGCTATATCTTGATTGGCAGGCATAGCGTAGAATTTTATACCTTCACCTTCATAGTCATTAATAGAAATATTACTGATATTGACAGTACCGTTCTCATAATCTACTGAGCCGGCATTAGATTTAAGAATGTTTCTACCAGATCCAGTCAATTCATAAAGAAATAAATTACCAGCACCATCTTCGCCGAAATATGCTGCTCTAGAATTATATGTAATTTGCGAGGAATATACTGTTAATTCATTATCTAGTGGTCTTGAAACATTATAATCATCTCTCTGGATCTTGTTTCCAAAATTAATAGTAGCTGAGTAATTACTATTCAATAGTGGTATAATTGATTTAATCATGAGAGTTTTAGTTTGATTACCAACAATACTTACGTGAGCGTCGTTAATTGCTGCTACAAATTTAGAGTATCTAAAAGTCTTATTAAAATCTATAAGGTATAAATTATTAAAATCTACGATAGCTCCTCTTACAAGCGCTTCAATCTGACTATTAGTAAGTATTGTCTGATTAATATTATATTTTACGGTTGTGCTAATTTTTAGATCAAGAAACTCTGGGTCTTCAATCATTGGATTGATTGAGAGTGGAGATCTAGCACGAACAAATTCTAGAATTCTGTCTGATGTTGTTTGAGTTACAGGGTTGCCAGATAGTGTTACTGGGGAAATAACAACTCGACCATATTGAGGTGTTACAGGTATCTCTTCACCACCATATACACTAATCGATTTAATTTCTGGAAAATTAGCAATAATGAGTGCTTTATAATCTTCCGTTGTTACTACTCTATCTTGAGTCTGAAAAAATCTAGTAGCATTTGACTTAATAGAGCTAAGACTTTCACTTTCAGATCCACCTGCTGCAGGTGTTAAAGTAGTCGCCGTAACCGAGAAACCATCAATAGATGACTGAGGATTAAAAGAATTAATGCCATTTACTGTATTACCAGATGATACTCTGTACTTTACTGCAATCATATTTCCATGATCAGGCTTTTTACTGACTACATTATCGCCAAACTGTATTTCATACTTACCGCTCTCAGCAGGTTGAATGTAAAAAACTGTTGAGTTTGCATTGAGACTAAAAATACTAGTTGTAAAGGTATATTCAGTGTTTGTAGACGATAGGGAGCTAGGATGCACGAACACTTCTATACTATCAGTATCTACACCTGGATTGGATAATACAAATCTCTGATTTTCAATGCTAGTATTAACAACAAACTTTTCGGTTAACAATACCCCTTCATAGATGTCAATATCTCTAATAAATTGATTGTTCGCATTTTTACTAACAGTATAAGGTTCAGCGGTAGAAAACGTAAATGTGCCATTTGAGGTAGTAGCAGTAAACTTATAATATTGAGGTACAGAGATAGAATAGATAGAGTTATTAGTTACGTTTATATTTACTCTTACAGAAGCGGCGGCGGAAGTATAAGATCTAGGGAGATAGTTTAACTCTTTAGCGTGTGATATAATAGAATCGCGTAGCGTAGCTGTATCAAGAAACATTTCACTACCTATCATATTAAGGTAGAAGGCGTTCTGATATGTGTTATATGCTAGTATATCAAGTAAAACTGAGATGTTTGAGCCTTCAAAATCATAGTCAGCAAATCTACTTTGACCTTGCAGGTATGTCTTGAGATTTTCTCTCAGAGAAGAGAAATCTAATTGATTGACTGGTAAAAAATCTGACATTACCTTATCCTATCTAAAGTAACTTGCATGGTAATAGGCTGTTCTCTATTTATTACGGAAAAAACAATGGTAACGTCGACAGCATTATTGTCTTCGTATGGTGTACAGATTACATCTATTAGATTAGCTCTAGGCTCATAATTAC
>Ga0222713_10002151_pt1 | contig 21238 bp, 29 predicted proteins | sample C33_649DmetaG_FD_165061 | JGI IMG/M metagenome (GOLD analysis project Ga0222713, IMG submission 165061) | Estuarine water microbial communities from San Francisco Bay, California, United States - C33_649D | ecosystem: Environmental > Aquatic > Marine > Unclassified | place: USA: California...
AGTTGCGTTTCGATCTACGCGAAAGTTTCCCTGCTATCACTACAAAGAAGTTAGCATGGAAAGCCTGCGCGGGAGAGCTACTTTGGTTCTTAGAGGGCAGCAGTGATGAACGTAGACTAGCAGAGATCACCCATAGTACAAGGGAGGGTGTCGTTACTATCTGGACACCCAACGCAATGGCAGGTTATTGGAAAGATAAGGCAAAGTTTGAAGGTGATCTAGGTCGTGTTTATGGTGTACAGTGGCGTGATTGGACTGGTATAGACCAAGTAAAAAATCTAATCGACAGCATAAAGAACAATCCTAACGGACGTAGACATATACTCAGTGCGTGGAACGTAGGTGAATTAGATCAGATGGCACTACCACCTTGCCATGTCATGAGCCAATATTACGTGAGCAAGAATAAAGAACTAAGTTGCCATATGTATCAGCGTAGTGTAGATGTATTTCTGGGTTTGCCATTCAACATAGCAAGTTATGCCTTACTCACGCATATGATTGCGCAAGTATGTGATCTCAAGGTTGGCGAACTAATAATATCAACGGGCGATACCCATATCTATAGTGATCATGTTGAACAAGTGAACGAACAATTACGTCGGGAGATGTATCCACAACCCACACTTTGGTTGAACCCAGAAATCAAAGACATTGATAAATTCACTATGGATGACATAAAGTTGCTAAACTATGTGAGCCATGATAGCATAAAAGCTAAGATGGCAGTATAACATGCAAGAAGTAATAGTACATAAAATTCGCATGGGTGATGTGGAAGATCCCGACCTTTTCGTCGCTGAACCTATTTGGAAGTGGCAACAAACTGATGAAGGTAAGTGGGTCATGGAACATAGCAAACAACAGCCCATGTGGAAGCGCACAGCAGATCCTACTACATATGGGCATCTATATACCATACACGCCTGGTTAGATGGACAAGATTTGACATATTGGAAATTGAAATATGAGTAGAAAATTTATTTTAGTAACAGGTGGGTTTGGTCTTATAGGACATCGTGTTGTACGCAATCTAAGAGATACTAATCATTATCTAACAGTCACAGATACAGAAACGAATTATGGTATAATCCCGCAAGATGAGATTGATTATCTCATGGCTCAACGAAAGAAAGTGACTGGTGCTGTGCATAGTTACAAATACGATATCAGCAACAATCTATGTATGAATAAGTTGTTTGATCATGCTCAACCAGATATCGTCATACACATGGCGAGTTTTCCACGACAGAAAGTTGTCAATAAAAATCCTGCTAAAGGCGCACAGGTCATGTGCGAAGGCCTATTGAATCTATTAGAGAATGCCAAAAAACATAATGTCAAAAAATTTGTGTATATCAGCAGCAGCATGGTTTATGGAGATTTCACAGACGATGTGACTGAAGATGCAGTTTGCAAACCACAAGGACAATATGGCATCATGAAACTTGCTGGCGAATGGCTCACTAGAGACTATACACGTAGCACTGGCATGGCGCATACTATCATACGTCCTAGTGCTGTTTATGGTCCATTAGATGTTGAAGATCGTGTGATCGCAAAGTTCATGCTTACAGCGATGCGCGGTGGCACACTCAATGTAAATGGTGCGAATGAGACATTAGATTTCACATACGTTGATGATGCTGCTAATGGTATCACAGCAGCCGCATTGAGCGACAACACAGATAACAAAACGTATAACATCACAAAGAGCCATAGTCGCACATTGCTTGATGCTGCCCAACTTGCTGTGAAGATCGTAGGCAAGGGTAATATCGAAGTTAGAGATAAAGATGCCGACTTCCCTAGCCGCGGCGCATTGAACATTGACGCTGCCCGACGTGATTTCGGATATGATCCTAAGGTCGATGTAGAAGAAGGATTTCAAAAATATTATGACTGGCTCAAAACTTCTCCGTACTGGGCTAGCAAAATCTAAAACGTTTTGTGCATTACCCTGGGTCAGTGTCACTACAGATACAGACGGCAGCATAAGACCGTGCTGTATAAGCCTAGATAAAATCACGAAAAAAGACCAGTCTTTTTATAATCTAGGTAAAGATAACATAGAAGACATAATCAATTCTGATCATTTTGTACAGATCAGAGAGAAGATGCTGAACGGAGAAAAAGTCAGTGGCTGCGAAAATTGCTACAAACAGGAAGAAAACGTAGGTAGCAGTCATAGAACATATTATAATCAAGTATTTCCTGGAAAATATACAGAATCATTTATACATCCTAATATCAAATATGCAGATTTGCGTTTTGGAAATTTATGTAATTTGAAATGTAGGAGCTGCAATTCATCCGCAAGCAGCAGTATAGCCAAAGAAGTGATACAACTTATCAATACTGAGATAGACAGATATCACTATAGCTCTGATTCAAACATCGAAGAGTGGTATACTACTGATATGTTTAGATCGAACACTGACAAATTTATGGACACTTTGGAAGAATTATATATCACAGGTGGTGAACCTACGTTAGTAGAAAATAATATAGATTTTTTATCTATGCTAGTAAAGCAAGGTAAAAGTCATAAAATTAGAATCAAAATAAACTCTAACATGACTAATATCAATAAATCTTTTTATGATTTGATCAGTCAATTTAGGAGCACTTGTTTTTTTGCTAGCATAGATGGATATAAAGAAATACAGGAATATCTCAGATACCCCAGTAACTGGAACACTATAGATACTAATCTACAGAAGATTTTAGACAATCCGAAAATGATCGTTAGACCCACACCGGTAGTACAGATAGGAAATCTGAATAGACTTGTAGATTTGTTTGAGTATTTTGAGAGTTACAATAGAAAGCATAAAAAAGGTAAGATCCAGATAGATCCTATCATGTTAGAATTTCCTTCTTACTTTGATATAAAATACCTACCTACATCTTACAAGGAACAATGCTTTAGGACCATAGATGACTGGGTCAAAACAAAGTGTAAATATCAAAGTTCTCAGTTTCATCTAAAGATCCAGGCTATAAAAAACAAATGTTTGACAGATGCTTTTGATAAAGATAAATTATTAGAATATAAGTCATTCAATGACATCCTTGATAATCATAGAAATCATTATCTGAAAGATGTCAATTTAGAACTTTATGAAATGATAAAAGACATATGATATCTCATTTTGGGCTAGCAAGACAGTATAAAAATCTAAAAGCCGAATTATTAGAGGCTACTGATCTAGTACTACGAAGTGGTGAACTGATGAACGGTTCATACACAGCAGCCTTTGAGACATGGCTCGCTATGCGAACTAATACTATGTTCGCAATCACTGTACATAGCGGTACGCAAGCGTTAGAGATGATCGCACACTATGTGCGCAAAACATCTGATGATAAATTTGATCAGCCCCCTATAGTAAGGATACCTAACATAACTTATATCGCTACTCTCAATGCTTTCTTGAAAGCAGGATTTGTCGTTGAATTAGTTGATACTGACAAAAATGGATTGATGAGACCTGATCGTGAAAACTTATTATCTAACTTTAGTAAGTTTTCATGTAATGTTGGATTGTATGGGGCTAATCCAGAACTACAGTCTATCACTGGTCATAACTATAATGACGTTGTAGATGGAGCGCAACATTGGCTTGTTGCTGATAATGTAGGCACAGGAATGGCCATCAGTTTTGATCCAACTAAAAATCTACCTAGTAGTGGTAATGGTGGTGCTATCGTAACTAATGATCGTGAGTTATGGGACTTTGCCTATAGTTATCGTAGCAACGGCAAACCCGATCATGACACAGCAGGTACTAATAGCCGCATGAGCGAACTAGACTGCGCACATCTTTCTGTACGTGCGAATTATATCGATCAATGGCAATGGCGCCGCAAAGAGATACGTCATTATTATCTGGATGAACTAAAACATGTCAACGTTCGATGCTTGAGCAGGGATCATCTTGTACATGCTGATCAAAAGTTTGTACTCTATACTGACAAGAGAGATGAACTCAATCAATTTCTAAATGAAAACGGTATTGAGACTAAGATACACTACCCTAAAGCACTAAGCGAATTGCCTGTTGCTAAACATATATATGCTAAACCTGATATGCTGAGTACTAGCGTGAATCTGACGAGGGGACTATTGAGTTTACCTATCTATCCAGAGTTATCTGATAGTGAAGTTGAGTTTGTTGCGAACAAAGTAAAGTCTTTTTTTGCTTCTAACTAGCCTTTGCTTCAAGTTCTAGTATAACATCTTGTGTTTGTTTATCCAGCTGGACAAAAGGATCTAGCTGATTTTGTTTTTTAGGCATTTTTACTATATCAACTTTATCAAAATCAATATCCTCATAGGCTACTACTTCACTATCTTTTTTATCTAACATTTGCCAATGCTCTATTCTCTTATACAGATTATAAATTATATCTTTAGCAACAGAAACATTTGAATAAACGGTGTTATCTTTATTTGGTTTATATTGTTTCGTTCCCATGGCCAGTGCATAGCTAGCCAATTGCCTGCGTAAATTTTTTCTATACAAGAAGATGTTCTTGTCCGCTAGATAATATAATTTCTCATAAGATTTTGTGGACATCGGCATCACATGATTATAAAACAAAACAGGATTTTTGTGTGCATCATGCCTTTCTAATAAACTTAGCCTGTAATTTTCTTCTGATTCTATATCTAAGGTACGCTGTTCACCTACGATTTTGCTTTGTATAGAACGTCTTAGCACATCATAATAATATTTTTTATAACCGCAGCCATTCTCATACTCATAGACATAATCACCATACCCCGGCTTCATGTAGTTGTAGAAGTGAAATTGATTTAGGAATTGGGGAATTATAGTTAGTTTATATTTATTTGATAGGTACTTTGCATACCAGTTGCTACCGGTCCTAGGAGTAGACCACAAATTTATGATCATTTTTCGCTGACGCTATCGAATATTTCTTTTTGCTTTGCGTACCATTCTTTCCAAGCAGCGTTTTGAGCAGCGCACATATGGTACTTGTTATAGTTTCCTACAACAGTTTTTAGGAACTCGCTGAAATAGACTTTATCTTTACCGATCTTGTCTAGTTTGTCACATTCTACTAATAATATTTCCGGTGCTTCTGGAAATTTAGCAGTGACAGGAACAGTCGTAGCACATCCTGCTAACAAAGTAACTGCGCAAAATAGTAGTAGTTTATTCACTGACTTCCCCTTGTGGCTTGTTTTCTGGTGTAGTATTTTCCATTGGCACTTCATTGCTTGCTGATATATCATGAGCCTTGATCGCTACTTCTGGTACTTCACAATTACTATCAAATACTTTCACTTCTCTATCTATATATTCGACTACCTTAGCACCCTTTACCCTGATATACTCTTTTTCCTTGACTACCTTTTCTACGATGACAGTATTTGTCTCTGCTGCTTTGGCCTGTGCTTCCGCTACACGGGCTTCCATCTCTTTCACACGTAGTTCCCACTTGGCTTTCTCTGCTAAACCCCCCTCGAGGTATATTCCTAAAGATAATAGCAGTATGCCTATGATCTGTACAGGAAGTTTATATTTGCTGATGAAAGGTATGAACCCTAACACGAATCCTGCAATAGTACCCAAAACACCAATCAAGAATATGATGTGAACGAAAGTCTCGGGTAGCCAGTTTATAATCCACATATGACATTATTTATGCTAAATACTAGTAGGAGTATTATCTATGGCTATTCAACTTGTAAATATCGGCGGTCTTCCAAACGATGGTGAGGGTGATCCGTTACGTACAGCGTTTAGTAAGATAAACAATAACTTTGTTTATTTGCAGCAAACAAGCACTAATTTAGCAAAAACAGTGACTCTAAACAATGATCCCGAACAAGTCATATTTGAATATCCAGCAGATGAATTCACCATGGCGCTATTTCAAGTCAAGAGTTATCGCGATGACAACAATGACAGCCAGATGATATTTTTAGGTGCGCAGACTTATAACGACTTATCAGATGTAAAATATACAGTATATGGTATCACTAATGTAGGTAATTGGCTTACACAATATGACATGGATGTAAGCGGGGGTAATGTAAGATTATTAGTCAATCCATTGCAGAATGAAGTAATCACACACTTCATCAGTTATCAAGTAACATATGAAGGCGATCTAGGTGTGGGTGTACCGATGATAAGCGAAAGTGGGGCAGGACTTGTCACAGAGACAGGCAACGTATATATCACGACAGAAAGCTAAGATGCGCGCCAAAGAATTTTTGACAGAACAAGAACTATCAGATGTCCATGATGGACTAGATGTTGCCTCATTGGCATTACCATATACATATATGATGCCAGAATTACAGAATAGTAACTTCTATAACATCTATCGTTTTGGTGTTGCTATCGCAGCAGTGCGCGGGGAAGAAGGTGATAAAGATGGAGTGCAGGATCAAAACAGACCTGACTTTAGAGCAACCAGTGAATGGGGTCAGAATCTTATCGTAAGTAGTTATGATCCTGAAATCAAAGGTGTCTTGAAAAAGGCATTAGTAAAAACTCATCATAGTGGAATGAAATCAGTAAGTAGTCCAGGTAGCGAAGAGATGAAGGATACATATAGCGGCTCTCCAGTCAAAGCATTCAAAGGTTATGCAAAATGAGAGCTAAAGAATTCGTCAACGAAGCAATCAATGGTAAGCCTGGCAAAAGATATGGCCAAGCAAGCACTGGTATAAACACTTTTGGTAGAAGCAATTATGATAATACATATGACTTGCATAGAGTCATGATGGCAGTAGCAATGACTGACGGTAAGATCAAGCCAGACCTTGATCAGCAAAGTTGGGCAGCAAAATACAATACTGCACATCCCTATACATATGAAGAACAAGAAATGCTTGAACTGGCTTATAAGGCAGCAGGTATACCTTATCAGGACTTGAATCAAGGTGACATGGATAGTAAAGAATTAGAAGATACTCAAGTAAAAAGTCCAATCAAACCTTTCAAGGGATATAAAAAATAATTACAAGTCTTTATGTGAATAAGTATTGAAATCAATACACAGGAATTCACATGAAAGACCTTATAGATATCAATAACACGCTTGATCTAGTTAAGCTCAAACTATACAATGAATGGCTATATACTGCCCATATCTATGATGAGGGTAATAGCAACATGCACCAGGGTTTGACTGCACAAGTTGTAGGTAAATACATCGATCCTTTAAATTTGCCTAAAGACGCAGCAATCTTAGACGTAGGATGCGGTCCAGGATATTTCCTAGACGAAATGAAGAAGCGAGAATACACCAATCTTACAGGTATCACGCTAAGTCCGGGAGACATCAAAATCTGTGAAGAAAAGGGTCATAAGATCAAGAAATATGACATTAGTTTCTTTCCGCAAAAAGACGGCTACTATGATGAAAGTGTAGACTTTATTTTCTTGCGTCAAGCACTTGAGCATAGCCCATATCCTATCTTTAGTTTGATGGAATATAATCGTGTATTGAAACAGGGAAGCAAAATATATATTGAAGTTCCCGCCCCTGCTTGTGATCGAAAGCATGAATATAATCCTAATCACTATAGCATTTTGGGACAAGATCAGTTGATGGCATTATTGAATCGCACAGGATTCAAGATCGATAATTTTCAAGCTATCGAATTCAAGATCGGGATTCCTACTGTGACTAATGAAGATGGATCTGTGAAAGAATTCACAGAAAAGTATTTCTGCATAGTAGCAACTAAAGATCGTCCCTTAGACATCAAATAACCAGCCCAAAAACGATAAATACTCTCATAGATTGATTTTTATGAGAGTATTTTTATGGCTTATCCGGAACCAGCAAACGTCAGCCCGTGGTATTTGCGCAATATCACGCAAGCCCTCGCCCTAAATGAAACTACGGGTAATGTCTATGTCCGTACAGACGCACAGATTGATATAAGCAATGCTAATATCAGCATAGGCAATGTTGGTATAGATAGTTTTGGTAATGTCGATATATCAGGAAACACTCTCCCTGTAACAGTAGAAGGTGGCAACATCACAGTTGACACTATCACAGGTAATGTCAATGTCACACAGGGCACTGATCCATGGATCGTAGAGGGCAATGTATCAATCAGTGGTACTGCCAATGTCAGTTTAGGTGGCACTAACTTAGACGCATTTGGTAGATTGCGTGTTAGCGATCCATATACATTGTTTGATACAAGAGCGATGTATTATGACCATGGACAATTCGCAAGCAATCTAGTAGCAGGTGGTAATGTAGCGTATAACGCAAACTCAAGCACATACCTCATGACCGTAGCAACTTCAGGGGATGCTGTATATCGTGAGACAACAAAGACATTTAGTTATCAGCCAGGCAAAAGTTTATTAGTGATGAACACATTCTGCGGTAACACACCAACAGCAGGATTGACACAGCGTGTTGGTTATTTCAATGATGAGAACGGTATATACTTTGAAGTCAATGGTATAACAAAGAACATGGTCATACGCTCAAATAGTACTGGATCATTGACTTATGAAACAGTTCCACAAAGTAGTTGGAACGGTGACAGATTGACTGGATTAGGCGGTGCTAACAATCCATCAGGCATAGCATTGAATGTTGACAGAGATCAGATATTTTGGATGGACATTGAATGGTTAGGTGTAGGTAGCGTAAGAACAGGTTTCGTCATCAATGGTCAGTTCATTGTATGTCATACATTCCATCATGCTAATGAATCAGGTAATGTCAACACATATATGGGCACAGCAAATCTACCTGTGCGTTATGAGTTGATTAGCACAGGCCCTGCAGGTAATCTTAGACAGATTTGTAGCACTGTGATATCAGAAGGTGGCTATCAGTTATCAGGACAACAAAAGAGTGCAGGACATACATTTAGTCAAGCAGTAGATTTACCTAACGATGATAGTTATGTTCCTGTATTTTCAATAAGACTAAAAAGCACTATGCCAGATGCTATAGTGATACCAAGCACATGGAGTTTGAGTGTAAGTTCAAACGATCTATATGCGTGGAAGATAGTTCGCAGAGCGATAACATCAGGTGGTAGTTGGACTTCAGCAGGCGCAGATAGTCCTGTAGAATACAATATAGAACCAACAGCATTAGTAAGCGGTGATGTAGTTGATGAAGGATTTATCCGTGCATCAAATCAAAGCGTGAGCAGTCCGTCTAATCAAGAGATTACATTTGAGAATCAACTAGTGCGTGATCCTTTTACTAATACTATGTACGAGTTTGTGATCATGGCTGCTACTGATGGCACTAATCAAAATGCGTTGGCTGCTGTACAATGGCAACAGATTACATAATGGAGTTTTGATATGTTGAAGTTATTATGGGTTATTCCAATAATTGGTGTATTTTTCTTATTATCATCTTGCGAGGGACATTATCGTTATCCTTGTCAAGACCCTGCCAATTGGGGAAAGGAAGAATGTAACAATGAAGTATGTAAAGCAGAGGGCTCATGTACCGATGATGTTTTGGGCAAAAGCTCAAGTCCGTTCGGTAATGCCTTCGAACAATCTGACAGAGAAGAAACTACAGGTACTTGCTCACCAGAAATAAGTAGTAATGTTGAAAATGATGAAGATGACTATGTTCCAGTAGCAAAGGTACCTAGTCGCATAGTGCCAAAGACTAAAAAAGTAGAAGAGTATTTTGATGAAGATGATATACCTTCAAGAACACCTAACACGTTTTTTGAAGAAGAGATTTTGACAAACAATACAGTAGTTGATACAGCAGCGCATGATGCTGCTACGATGTAAGAGGTTTATATGGGACAAAGATATACAGAAGCAGAACTGAATGCTAGAATGCGATTCTCAATCGGCATATTGCTTGCCGTTTGCTTAGTTGGTATAGTGTTCGTGGTACTATACTCACTAATATTCGTGACTCAACCAATAGGACAGCAAAGTCCTAACGATGCTGAATTCTTCAAGTTGATCACACCAATCGCAACATTTCTTACTGGCATCTTATCAGGCATCATGCTTGGTAAAACAGACAACAGAGATGATAAGAAAGATGGTCCTGAGCAACCAGAACTTGGTCCAGCAAAAGAACCATTAGAACTAATGGATGAAGTAGACGATCATATAGCATGAGTTTGAAAAGTTTACAACAAAAGATAGGTGTAGCAGCCGATGGTGCTTGGGGACCAGGCACATTCAAAGCAGCCATGGCATATTATAAGTTGCCAGCCGCTAGAGCAGCACATTTCTTTGGCCAGACAGCACATGAGACAGGTGGCTTCAAAGCATTTAGTGAGAATCTAAACTACAATGCTGCTGGGTTGAAAGCAATATTCAAGAAATATTTCCCAGATGATAGTACAGCAAATCGTTATGCTAGACAGCCAGAGAAGATCGCTAATCGTGTTTACGCAAGTCGCATGGGCAATGGTCCAGAAAGTAGTGGTGACGGCTGGCGATATCGTGGTCGCGGAGCATTACAATTGACAGGTCGCGATAATTACGCAGCCTTCGCAAAGTATTGTAATCGTCCAGACGTGATGAGCAATCCAGACATCGTTGCTACAGAACTAGCATTTGAGAGTGCTATGTTCTTCTTTGAACGTAACAAGTTATGGGCTATTTGCGATCAAGGTATAAACGAGAAAGCGATTTTAGTATTGACTAAAAGAATCAATGGTGGCACACACGGTCTTGCTGATCGTAGCGAGAGAACAAAAAAATACTTTATGTGGACAGCAGGTGCAAGTCCTGTAGTGGCAGTCTCAGCACCTCAAGCAACAGCACCAAGCGCACCAGCATTGATAGTAACACCTGATATGCAACTTAGCCCACATTTCAACCTAAAAGAGTTTACAAAAAGTGACACAGCAATACGTAAAAGAATCGATAATACACCAGGACCAGTACACGCAGCAAATCTCAAAAAAGTCTGTGAGAAAATACTTGAGCCAGTTCGCAATCATTTTGGTAGGCCTGTTCGTATCAATAGTGGCTATCGCGGTCCCGCTCTCAACGCCGCTGTTGGTGGATCAAGCAAATCGCAGCACTGCAATGGAATGGCTGTTGACTTTGAAATAGATGGATTACCTAATCCTGAATTAGCAAAATGGGTGAGTGAGAATTGTGAGTTTGATCAGATCATACTTGAATTCTATGATCCAAAAGAAGGACCTAACAGTGGTTGGGTACATGCAAGTTACAGTGAAGGTGCTAATAGAAAGCAGAAACTTACTGCTGTAACAGAGAATGGTAAAACAGTTTACAAACCAGGATTCCTGGCATAACGGAGAAAAAAAATGACAAAAGCAGAAATTTTAGCAAAAATAGAAGAATATAAAAATAATCCTGCATACGTAGGGTTAGGATATCAGTTATCTGAGATTATAGGACGCTATGACGATAACACTCATAACAAAGTAGTGTATACAAGCGAAGTACAAAAAATTAGAACAAATTTACGTGTACTAAATCCTGAAGTCAAGGCTCTTCATGAAGTATTAGCTGGCATGTTGAAACTATAAGAGTGATTCATGCCTGCTAATAATTCTAGTTCTCTGATCAAAGATCCATATACAAAAACTGTATTCAAGACGGAACAAGAACTAGATCACTTTGTGAAGTGCTGTGATCCTAAGAAGGGTTATTTGTATTTCATGGATAATTTCTTTTATATACAGCATCCTACTAGGGGTAGTATGCTGTATCATCCATATGAATACCAAGAACGTCTTATAGATACATATCATAGATATCGTTATGCTATAGCATTGATGCCTAGACAGTCAGGTAAGACTACAAGTGCAGCCGGCTATCTATTATGGTACGCTATGTTCGTACCTGATAGCACTATCCTCATTGCTGCACACAAGTATGCAGGCGCGCAAGAAATCATGCAACGTATAAGATATGCTTATGAAAATTGTCCTATGCATATCAAAGCAGGTGTAGCAACATACAACAAGGGTAGTTTATTCTTTGATAATGGTAGCCGTATCGTATCAGCCACGACAACTGAAAATACTGGTCGTGGTATGTCTATCTCATTGTTATATCTTGACGAGTTCGCATTCGTAAGACCAACAATCGCAGAACAGTTCTGGACTTCTATCACACCAACTCTAGCAACTGGTGGTAAGGCTATCATTACAAGTACTCCAAACAGTGACGAAGATCAATTCGCACTGATATGGAAAGGTGCTAACAAGACTGAAGATGAGTTTGGTAACAAGACAGATGTAGGGGTGAATGGATTCAAATCATACAGATCATATTGGAATGAACAGCCCGGTCGTGATGAGAAGTGGGCCGAAGAGATGAAGAATCAGTTAGGTCTTGATCGTTTCAATCGTGAGATCGGTTGTGAGTTCATCATTGCAGATGAGACATTGATCAATCCTAACACATTGATACAGTTAGAGGGTGTAGAGCCTGTACATCGCATGGGTCAAGTTCGTTGGTATAAGAAGCCAGAAAAGGGCAACATCTATGTAGTAGGTCTTGACCCAAGTCTTGGTACAGGAAGTGACCCTGCTGCTATACAGATATTTGAAGCAAATACTACCACACAGATAGGTGAATGGAAACATAATAAGACAGAGATACCGCAGCAAATAAAATTATTAGCGGAAATCAACAAGTATATCGTTGAATGCACAGGTGAGCCAAATAATCTTTATTATAGTTTAGAAAATAATAGCATCGGCGAAGCTGCATTGATCTCATTGAATGAGTTTGGGGAAAGTAACGTGCCCGGTATCTTTTTTAGCGAATATGGTAAAAAGCGAAAAGGTTTCAATACAAGCCATAAAGTAAAACTCACTGCTTGCGCTAAATTCAAGACATTGCTAGAGTCTAAAAAGATGAAAATACATAGCAGACCGTTGATATCAGAACTTAAAAATTTTGTAGCGTCGGGGGGAAGTTATGCTGCTAAAATCGGAGATACTGATGATTTAGTGATGGCTTCATTATTGATCGTCAGAATGCTACAGCAGCTATCCGATTTCCATTATGATTTAGAAAATCAGATGCGCGACCACGAAGAAATCATCCAGCCCTTACCCTTCTTTGCAGTTCTAAGCTAGGACATTTGGACTAAATATCTTTATGCCTGTAAATACGGAAACTCTAAACAAGAATATCTATGATGAACTCCAAGCTAGGGGAATGGATCCTGTCCCTTTAGACAGCAAAGGGGATACTTATGATGAGATTGAGCAGGCTGATGTATTCCGTTTCAAATATGATAAAGAAGATCCTAAAAAAGTAAGTTGGGTGACGATTGAGGGTCCTGATTTAGTTTTTTACGTCGATGATGATTTTGTAAAGTCACCTACGTTCGAACCCTTCTCAAGATTTATGAAAAATTGGGCGCGTAGAAAGACATTAGGATTCGAGATTCTAAACAAAGATCGCCTGTTTGGTGATATGAAAAAGAGGACGATTATGAAAAAGAAAGAAGAAATGATGGAAGGCTATCACCCAATGGGCAAAAACAAAAGCTATAATGATGCTATACCGCAAGTAAAAATTATATTACAACATACACGCCAACTTGAAGAAGGCGAACAGCGTTTCCGTAACATCGCCAAGATATTTGTAGAAAATACAAGCGGTGAGCGTTTCTTGCTACCAACTAATCGCCCTGGTCTAGCAAGAGTATATGCACGCCATATCGCAGAAGGTGGTACTCCATACGATGATAAAGGTCGTCATATCACTACATTAGTAGAAGAATATCAGAAGATGGCAGGATTCGTCCGTGCCACACGCAATGGTCAGTTCAACGAATCAGCATTGAAGTTAGTCAATGAAGGTCTAAATCATTATAATGAATTACGCATGACACTACAAGGCATGGCTAGCCATCGCGGATATAACAAGTATTTTGAAAGTTATACACCGGTATTGAACGAAGAATCAGATGATGACATATCTCTCAATGAACTATTCGTACAGGAAACACTAGATCCACGCATCGAAAGCGTGATGCCAATTCTAAAACGTTTGAATAAAAATATAACTGAGATGAGTGCTGTAAAAGAATTAGAAGAATGGGCAGAATCAATCACAGAAGTTGAAGATCAAACTACAAAGACACTAGCAGAACCTGCTGAAGAAATGCTTGATGAAGCACCGGGCGCAGAAACATTGGCGCATGACGATGAAACTGAAAAGTCAAATCTTGATGCATTTGATTTAGATGAAACTGAATTACGTTATTATTACCCTTCTGCTACAAAATCAAGAATCAAAGACAAGATCAGAAAGAAATTCAATAGAATGGAAGAAGGTCCAGCAGACGAACCAGTAGAACCAGACATGGACTCAGATGACAAACGCTGGGACGATGTTGAAGATGTATCAGAAGGTTCTATGAAAGCGGCTATGCATGATGATGCCGAGAACATGTCACTAAAAGAATTCCTCATGAAATATGGTGATGATGATTTTGCTAGAGAATTTTGGCACACCGTGAATGGCGTTGATGAAGGTCTTGACGCTAACCAAAAACGTGCAGGACAATTAGGCCCAACTGAAAAAGTAGGACCAAAAGGCGCTGTAGGCAAATTGGTTGGCGCAAGCGAAAGTGTTGAATTGGATACCTTGAAAACACTTTCGGGAATAAAGTAATATTTTTTACACACACTTCGGTCATATATACTATTGACACATATTGATATTCGTATAGAATATTAGTATGTGTTAGTTGTCTCCTAGACAACTCAACATAAAACACATTTAGGCTCAACATAGGCATTTACAACATAGGAGATTATATATGGCAAGTCTAGCAGATATCCGTGCCCGTCTCGCGGCACAAGAAAGTAAGAAATCAAATCAGGGTCAACGTACTCAATCAGATAACGCAATCTATCCTCATTGGAATATGGAAGAAGGCACTACTGCCACTATCCGTTTTCTTCCAGACGCAAATAGTTCAAATACATTTTTCTGGGTAGAACGTCAGATCATCAAGTTGCCATTCAATGGCGTAAAGGGTGATCCCAACATGAAGCAAGTCATCGTTCAAGTCCCATGCGTAGAAATGTATGGTGATAACTGCCCGATCTTGGCAGAAGTTCGTCCTTGGTATAAAGACGATACTCTAAAAGAAATGGCAAACAAATATTGGAAGAAGCGCAGTTATCTCTTTCAAGGTTTTGTTCGCCAGAACCCAATCGGCAATGATGTAACTCCTGCGAACCCGATTCGTAGATTCGTCATCAGCCCACAAATTTTCACAATCATCAAAGCAAGTTTGATGGATGTTGAAATGGAAAACATTCCTACTGATTATTTGAATGGTACAGATTTCAACGTCAAAAAGACTAGCAAGGGTGGTTATGCTGATTATTCAACTAGTAACTGGGCACGCCGTGAAAGCCCATTGACTGAAGCAGAGCAGGCTGCTATCGAGGCTCATGGTCTTTTCAATCTTGCTGACTTCTTGCCCAAGAAGCCCAGCGAATCAGAGTTGCGTGTCATCAAAGAAATGTTTGAGGCTTCAGTAGATGGTAAGCCTTATGACAATGACAAGTGGGGCGCATACTATCGTCCATATGGTCTTGAGGCTCCTGCAGGCGCAGCCGCTGCTCCGCATGTGACTGAGACTACTACTTTGAATGTTTCTGCAAAGAAGCAAGTAGTCGAAGACGATGAACCAGAGTCAAAGAGTGAACCCGTAGTTGTTCCTAAGAGTACTTCTAGCGATAAGGCACAGGACATTTTAGCGATGATCCGTGCGAGACAGCAGAAGGGCTAATAAAGTTTGGGGAGAGGTAAAACTCTCCCCTCTCCTAAACTGAGGAAACTACCATGACACTACCAGACGAAAGATACCGCGCACTAAAGCAAGGGAAAAAACTACTAGAAGAGTTATGCGATCCGGGTAAGACGCCCCGTGTGCCGTCTATCGTCCGTGATCGTGCCCGTGGTGCATTAAGACACTATCCAAATGACTATGAGATTGATCGTATCGCGGACAGTTGTCCTGATATGCTTGACAAAATAGCATTCAATGATAGAATTGCTAAACGAAATATTTTGAAATAAGAGGAATATATGGCTAAAAATATAATCAATGAAAATTTCAGCATGAACTATCGCAGTTCAGACAATCACAATGGTGATACTGTAGCCGATGTGAGTATGAGTTTTGACAACCCCAAAGATGATTCAATTGTTATCACGCGATTGAATACTTGGCTGAAGGCCATAGGTCGCGATAATATTGAAGTCAAACTAAAGGCAGTAAAGTAACATGGCGAAACCATTCGATGTTAGTAAATTTAGAAAAGATATTACCAAGAGTATTGAAGGTCTCAGTATTGGTTTCAATGATCCTACTGATTGGATCAGTACCGGTAACCACGCTCTCAATTATCTTATTAGCGGAGACTTTAACAAGGGAGTCCCACTAGGTAAGGTAACTGTATTCGCAGGTGAATCAGGTTCAGGCAAATCATATATTTGCTCAGGCAATCTTGTTCGTCACGCACAACAGCAAGGCATTTTCGTTGTACTGGTTGATACTGAAAACGCACTTGATGAAGATTGGTTGAAGGCATTAGATGTAGATACTAGCGAAGATAAGTTGTTGAAACTAAACATGGCAATGATTGATGACGTTGCTAAGACTATTAGTGAGTTTATGAAAAATTATAAACTTTTACCAGCGGAAGACAAGCCGAAGGTATTGTTTATCATTGACAGTCTTGGTATGTTGTTGACTCCAACTGATGTCAATCAGTTTGAAGCAGGTGACATGAAGGGTGACATGGGTCGTAAACCTAAGGCATTGACTTCACTTGTTCGCAACTGTGTCAACATGTTTGGATCACATAATGTTGGTCTAGTCGCAACGAATCACACATATGCTAGCCAAGATATGTTTGATCCAGATGACAAGATCAGTGGTGGTCAAGGCTTCATCTATGCTTCAAGTATTGTCGTTGCTATGAAGAAACTCAAACTCAAGGAAGATGATGAAGGCAACAAGATCAGCGAAGTGCGTGGTATTCGTAGTGCCTGTAAGGTTATGAAAACACGTTACGCAAAGCCATTTGAAAGTGTTCAAGTCAAGATTCCTTATGAGACAGGCATGAATCCTTACAGTGGTTTGCTTGATCTATTTGAAAAGGCAAATATTCTTACTAAGGAAGGTAATCGTTTAGCATATACTTGTAATGACGGAACTGTACTAAAGTTCTTCCGCAAAGGTTGGGAAAGCAATGAAGATAATTGCCTCGACAAAGTAATGTCAGAATATCAAAACCGTGAAACAAAGATAAGTAATACAAATTCTGTAACGGAGGAATGATAGAATGAGTATTACTGTTATAGCAGAGGTATGGCGTGCCTTGAAGTTAGAAATCGACGAGAATAATCTTCCAGATGCGGCTGAATCTCTCATCAATGTTTTAGTCGATAATGATTATGATACTGCTGAAATCAAAGAAGCATTTCGCAGAGAAACGGTTGTCATCGATGCATTACGTGATTATAACTCACAATATGAAGAAGAATTTGAAGAAGAATATGAAGAGGATGAAGACTTAGAAGATGATGAATGGTGATAAGTGAACTGGTACACCAAAATCACAACTGATCTGTCTCATATTCCTGATTTCATAGCACACTATGAATCAGAATTAGAGCAAGCAAAATGGGACTGTAGGGTAGGTGGAAAGGTAGAAAAAAATATCTCAAACCTACCCGGCATCACAGAACAGCGTTTCAATCAATTACAAGAGATTGAAGCGGTGTTGAATTATCTCAATATACAATTGCGCAAATTGCGCAGGAAATATTTCCAGAAATACTTAGAAGGATACAACAGAGCCCTTACGAGCCGTGATGCTGAGAAGTATACTGACGGTGAAGATGAAGTCATTGACTTTGAAGTATTGATCAACGAAGTCGCGTTATTGAGAAATAAGTGGCTTGGCATCATGAAAGGTCTTGATAGCAAGCAGTGGCAACTAGGCCATATCGTAAGGTTACGTACAGCCGGCATGGAAGATGTCACGGTTAGCTAAGTATGAATACACAGATAGTTACCGATCTCATTTGTACATACTTATATAATAAGCGCGTATATTTGGATAGTGACATTGATATAGTAGATCATGTAGATAGATATCTACAATATAGGTCTTTATATTTTGACTATTGCGGCCATGAAATCGAAATAAGGATACATAACGCGAAATTTATAGAAATAAAAGTCAGGGGAGAATTCGGCTGTGTTTGTGATTGTATACAAAAAGTTAGAAAAGAGATAGATAGATTATCATTCTATAGGTTTTAGCCATGGGAATTCTAAACACAGCAAGGCACAGAATTAGAAAAGTTGCACAAGAAAACACGATCGGAAACAAGATAAATCCTGCTGATTATGATAGAGTGATTTCTTATGGGTGCAGTTTTACAGCAGGGGACGAGATCGCTGATCACATCTTGCTGAACAAGACATTTGAAGAAACTAACATACTAAAAGAAAACTTCTTCAACCAAGTTCAGTTTTACGAACATTATAAAATCAAGATACCCAATGAGACGATGTATAAAAACGCTTGGGCCGGGCAAGTAGCAAAACTTTTAGGTCTGCCTATTGAATCCCGGGCATATCCTGGTTATTCTCTCAAACAGACATTTTTTCAACTTTACGCAGACTATAAAAATAATAAGATTGGTCCTAGGGACCTAGTATTAGTAGGGCTGACTGGGCCAACGCGATTAGTCTGGTTCGAAAAAAGCAAAAGAAGCCTAGACTCTGCGCCACTACATAATTATATTGATTTGAAAAATCTTTCAAGCGACGGACAGTTGTCTATTATGAATTTGTTTGACGATAATATATTAGCGTTTGACTATTTTAGTAGTTTGAATAACATCCAACAACTAAAAAACTATATGAACATACGCATACAACCTATGACTGTAAGTAACACTATAGGTACTAAAGAGTTTATAATGAAAGATACTTTGAACCCGGAAATCTTTCGATACTGTCTTAACGTATGGGAAGATGCCCGAAGCATCATCTTGCTTCCTAAAGTTTTCTTGAAAGATAAAGTAATTGACCCTAACATAACTTTATGCAAATACAAACATCCTCCTTTGCAGTCGCATATAGAGTTAGCAATACAGATCATCGATAGGTGTGTCACAGAATGATTCCTATGCGTAACATACTTGAGCGGTGTTTGGCTTTATGCGAAAGCATGAATCTAGAAGATTTACAAAAATATCCTGAAGCCAGTTATCTGATTCCAATGTTACATGATGCGCTAGAGCAAGAAGAAAAATGCACACATGTATTTGTAGAACACACCTGCATAGGTTGCGGATTTACCCAAAAGTTCTAAATTAGCTTGACACAATATCTAGTATCGTGTAATCTATATCTTGTGTTCAATAAATGTAGGAGATAATCATGACCGTTCGTAGTCGCGTTTTGCTGAATATGTTCCTCACCGTTGCAGGGACTGTGGGCACTATTCTGGGTTTGCAGTTCTTTTTTGGGGATTATGGCATCATCATCTTTTGGTCTGGTCTATTAGCGTATCTGCTATACATCATGTATCATGTACAGGTCGGAATCGCTACCAGGAAACAGCAAGACCTAGTTGACAAACTCAAGGAGTAATAGGACCGTTTTATAGCGCATGGACGGGGGTAAGTCATAGACAGACATATCCCCGTTTTCTTCCGCTTATATCCAGGCCTATTAGGTCCTAGACGGCTATGTAAGTTATTGATTTATATGGAATTATAGTTCTTGACCTAGGCCTAGTTTGGGCATATACTATCTATACAGTTGATTGAAGGAGTTTTTATGAGCATTGACAAGCGACATGGTGGACCTTATGATCGTGGATCGGCTGACGCATATTATCGTCGCCCGTTCAAGCCCCACTATTACAAGGGTGCTACAGGGTCTAGTGAGTTGGTCACTGAAGATGACATGACCGACGAGGAAATTCTTGAATATAACACGGGTTTTACGGAACAAGTAGAGTCTGGTACTTTCAAGGAGTGGGAATAATATGGGATATCGCATACTGAGCGACCATGATCGTAAGTGGCAACCCCGAAAAGGTCTAGAAGGTCCCTTCTATTACCCGAACGGACAGGTGTTGTATTACGATCCTAAGGCTGGTCAGTACTGGGATCCTACTACGGACTTCTACGTGCCCAACGGCACTGTAGCAGAATTGAAGAATGAGTTTTTCGGCATTCTAAGTCGTTGATTTATAAAGGTTTATAGTTGTTGACTCTGCCTGTCAATTTGCTATAATAGTTATATTGATTGTTGACTAACGGAGTATATGTATGTCGATTGTTCTAGTGAAAAGCGGTTCGTATCGCGGCATGCCTGTGATCAATACGCAGTTCAAATTGGTTCGCGGTTTTCAGACTGGCAAGAAAGGTAGTTACATCACTGTTCGCAATGACGGTGTGTTTACTGACTATGCTGGTATCGATACTGTGAAGATCAAGGTCGAGGACCAGCATGACTTTGAATTTATTTCAGGTGAAGGTGATATGACACAAGTCGTTCCTCAAGTGCCCGCAGTTGTCGAATCTGATGACGAGGCTATGAATCGTATCGCAACACGTTTTGCGATTCTTGACGAGATGTCTAAGGCTACTACCAATGGTGGCATTCGCGCAATGATCGTGAGTGGTCCCCCGGGCGTTGGTAAGTCGTTTGGTGTCGAGCAGCAGTTAGAAAAGGCGTCAATGTTTGATCGTCTTGCTGGCAAGACACTCAAGTACGAGGTCGTCAAGGGTGCTATGACGGCGCTTGGTCTCTATGCGTGTCTGTTCAAGCATAGCGATAAGAACCACGTGTTGGTGTTCGACGATTGTGATAGCGTACTCATGGACGATTTGTCGCTCAACATTCTCAAGGCTGCGCTTGACAGTGGTAAGCGTCGTCGCATCTACTGGAATAGTGATAGCAATATGTTGCGTCGAGAGGGCATCCCCGATGCGTTCGACTTCAACGGTTCTTGCATCTTTATCACTAACATCAAGTTTGAGAATTTGAAGAGCAAGAAGTTGCAGGATCACCTCGAGGCACTTCAGTCGCGCTGTCACTTTCTTGACTTGACGATTGACACCGAGCGTGACAAGTTGTTGCGTATCAAGCAGGTTCATCGTGATACTGATGGTGGTCTGTTCCGCGACTATCATTTTGAGAATGATGAGAGTGATCAAGTGTT
>Ga0222713_10002156_pt1 | contig 21204 bp, 47 predicted proteins | sample C33_649DmetaG_FD_165061 | JGI IMG/M metagenome (GOLD analysis project Ga0222713, IMG submission 165061) | Estuarine water microbial communities from San Francisco Bay, California, United States - C33_649D | ecosystem: Environmental > Aquatic > Marine > Unclassified | place: USA: California...
TAACTTGCGCCCGACATTGTCCAACAGTATTTGAATCGGCATAATTTTTCAGGTTGACCGCGTTGACCGAGTTTTCCGTCACCGTCACCGTCACTTTCAACACCTATATAATGCCAGAGCGTGCGAAGAACGCAAGACAATTCGCAGAAATCTTTTGCCTCGCGCCTAGCATACGCCGATGCGAAACGCGAGACAATTCGCAGAAATCTTTTACCTTCGTGCGATTCTTTTTCTTGACATTCCTCGCGGAGTGTGGTAAGGTGGGGAACGACTTGTGCGGGGGTCCCCCCTACCCCCACACAAGTCTCCGACACTTGTGTAGGGGTCCCACCTCCCTCTACCACGTCCAGCGAGGGAAGTCAACGAAATAAATCGCTCGAATTCACGAAATAAACCTTGTGCCGCGTCGTTTTCTTCCCTATACTTACAGCATGAAAATTGAAACATCAACGGTGACGGTAGTAATAGAGTTCAACACTCGCGCGCACGGGCGAGAGAAAGTTGTCGTGCGTAACGTGGCTCGCGCCGACGACGCCATCAATCAGGTCATGGTGAATGAGGCGCGCAAGCGTCACGCGACGCCGAAGTCGATTTGGTTCTTCTAAATCACCGTGCCAGCCGCGAGGCTGGCACGCTTTTTGCTCCCCACCCCTACGTAAGTGTCAACGACTTGCGCGGGGGTCCCCCTACCCCCACGTAAGTGTCGGAGACTTATGTAGGGCCCCCCACTCTACCACGCTTCAAAAAGAAAGTCAATAATAAATTTTAACTATTAAGTATTAAGGGAAATGTATTAGATATTGAGACTTTTGTCAATAAAATTTTCTTTTTTTTATAAAAGATATTTATTGCCTTATGAATCTTTTAGGAGTATTCTTTTTCCATGATGAACGCTGAACCTATTAACCCTAACTCCAACCTCAACCCGCAGGAGGCCACCGCGCCTCTCGCGCACGTCTCCTCCGAGGAGTATCACGATGAGGGTCATATGTATCCCGACGACGGGGACTATGACCCATCAAGCGACTACTAAGCAAAAAGCGTGCCAGCCGCGAGGCTGGCACGCTTTTTGCTCCCCACCCCTACGTAAGTGTCAACGACTTGTGCGGGGGTCCCCCTACCCCCACGCAAGTATCGGAGACTTGCGCGGGGGTGCCCCCCATGGCTCACCTAACAATGTTAGCCTCACCTAACAATTCTAGGCAAAAAACTATTTTCGCTTTTCGGAAGAAAAGCGTTGCATCCATTGCTACGCTCTGGCATTATGTAGGTGTTGAAAGTAACAAAACAAACAAACAACATGAAAGTCACTCTAACATTTGAACAGTTCGCGGCGATGCGGGATGCCCTCATCGCAGGCGCATCCTGCGCGAATTCCATTGTCCGCACTAATACGGACAAGGATGGCGTCGCTAATGTCATGGCGACGCACAACCAAGAAATCAGCGGCAAGATTCAGGCCGCACTTGCGGCAACACGCTATGGCAATGTGACATTTTCTTGAAATTGTCAAGAAAAAATCATCGTGCCAGCCTCGCGGCTGGCACGCTTTTTGCTCCCCACCCCCACGTAAGTGTCAACGACTTGTGCGGGGGTCCCCCTACCCCCACGTAAGTGTCGGAGACTTGTGCAGGGCTCCCACCTCCCTCTACCACACCCAGCGATGGAAGTCAACGAAATAAATCGCTCGAATTTGCAAAATAAATCTTGTGCCGCGTCGTTTTCTTCCCCATACTTACAGCATGAAAATCGAAATGACGGAAAAGCAATACTACGAAATCCGCAAGGCTCTCATCAGCGCTCAAGTCGAGCTTGAATGGAGTCTCGCGGACGCGGAGGCGAACAAACTGAAATGCCTTGCGGCTCACGCTCGCGAGAGATTGGACGAAATCAACTCGGCTCTCGCAAGCTCGAGCTGTGAGAATTTGAAAATCTCCTATTGACAATCGCCGTGCCAGCCGCGAGGCTGGCACGCTTTTTGCTCCCCACCCCTACGTAAGTGTCAACGACTTGTGCGGGGGTCCCCCTACCCCCACGTAAGTGTCGGAGACTTATGTAGGGGTCCCCACCTCCTCTACCACACCCAGGGAATCTAATCAATAGGTATTTTTAAAAAAATCTTTGAAAAAAGACAGAATCTTATTCTATTTTTCCATAGACCTGATAGAATTGTCCCATGTTGAAACTAGCACTTGCTGAAAACCAAACCTTCCTTATTGCCTCACGCAATGAGGATAAGACTAAACTCACGCACTCCTTTGGAGATGACTACGGCTTAGTATTCTTCACTGATGTTGACGGCTACCAACACAGAGGTTTTCCAATTTCAGATTTGCCCATACTCGTCGATGAGTTCGGCAAGGTTGAAGTTGAGCTTTAAAGGTAGCAATCGCCGTGCCAGCCGCGAGGCTGGCACGCTTTTCGCTCCCCACCCCCACGTAAGTGTCAACGACTTGTGCGGGGGTCCCCCTACCCCCACGTAAGTGTCAACGACTCCCGCTATAGCACGGCGCGCGCGTTGTCAACATCTTTCGCAAAAATCTTTCTGAAAATACTTTGCGAATTCCCTTGCGCTCCTCGCGTTTCGTGGTATTCTTTGAGCATGAAAGACAACATCAGCAAAAGCAAAGGAGTTCCCTTCTCCACGTCTCGCAGCGAAGAGAAGAAGAACAAGCACCGAACCCAAAAGGCCCGCCGTCAAGCAGGGCGAAAACTCGTCAGAGAATCGTCAGAGTAGTTCTTCTCATGCGTAAGAGACGACTTGTGCGGGGGTCCCCCTACCCCCACGTAAGTGTCAGAGACTTGCGCGGGGGTCCCCCACCTCCCCTATCACGCCCAGCGAGAAAAGTCAACGAAATAAATCGTGCGATTTCCAAAAATAGCTATTGCACGCCAAGCAAATCGTGTTATGCTTTCCTTAATGAAATTGCTCTCCAAAAATAATTCCAAACTCCTCAAAGGCGAGAAACTTGGTTGGCTCACCCTTGGCTTGTCACTCGCTCCATTCACAATGAGCGGCAAAAATCTTTGCCCTCATGCCTCTGTTGGTTGCGCTGCCGCTTGTCTCTTTTCTGCTGGAATGGGACGATTCACTAACGTCAAAGCGGCTCGCATTGCCAAGGCTCAATTTTTCAACACTAATCAAACGGCGTTCCTCGTTCAACTCGAAAAGGAAATTGCTGCGGGCGTAAAGAAAGCGTTGAAACTAGGCCAAAAATTTGCCGTGCGTTTGAATGTTCTTTCGGATGTTGCATGGGAGCGGCTCGGAATTCTCGAAAAATTCCCCACGGTTCAATTTTACGACTACACGAAAAATCCCTTCCGTGCCTTGCAATTTGCCGCTGGAAAAATGCCCGCAAATTACCATTTGACTTTCTCGCGCTCCGAAAATAACGCGGATGCCGTTCAAAATGTTTTGAACGCTGGCGGCAATGTTGCCGTTGTCTTCCGTGGTTTGCTTCCTTCAACTTGGCAAGGGAAAACGGTTGTCAGTGGTGACGAAAGCGATTTGCGTTTTCTCGATGCGTCAAACGTAATCGTCGGCCTTGTCGAAAAGGGATTAGCTAAGAAAGATGAAACGGGATTTGTAGTCGAGGCCAACTAAAAAGTCAACAACAAAATTTCACTCATCATGATTTTTTTACTTGCTTTTCTTATCTTCACCTCCTTCTGTGCAACTTCTAGGGAATAGTCAAGAAAATAATTTTCAAATCTGCGTGAGTTTTTAATTGACTCGCGCGAGTTTTGCCCCCACCCCCACGTAAGTGTCAACGACTTGTGCGGGGGTCCCCCTACCCCCACGTAAGTGTCAACGACTCCCACTATAGCACTCCGCGCGCGTTGTCAACATCTTTCGCAAAAATCTTTCTGAAAATACTTTGAGAATTCCCTTGCGCTCCTCGCGTTTCCTGCTATACTTTTCACAGTTAGAAACCAAACAAACAAAATATGAAACGCACAGTTGAATTCGAGCACACGCTGACGCTGATTGACACCGAAACGGAGTGTGTCGAGGTCGAGGTCAAGGTGACGGCGAACTTCTACCCCGGCAGTCCGCCCGTGTTTTACTACGCCAACGGCGACGGCGACCCCGGCTGCGACGACGAGATTGAAGTCACGAAGATTGTCCGCAAGGACAACGGTGTGGGGATGGATTGGGATTCGCTGCCGTCGGCCTGTAAGGAAGCCTTGAATGAGGCGGTGACGGACGCTGTATCGGGTGACGGCGACGACGACCCGCCTGAGCGTGACCATGAGGAAGACCATGATGAGCGGGAGCGGTGTTTCGCTGACGCAGCCAACGATTGAATATTTGTGCGATAAGCAATCGCCGTGCCAGCCGCAAGGTTGGCACGCTTTTTGATCCCCACCCCTACGTAAGTGTCAACGACTTGTGCGGGGGTCCCCTACCCCCACGTAAGTGTCGGAGACTTGTGTAGGGGTCCCACCTCCCTCTACCACGTCCAGCGAGGGAAGTCAACGAAATAAATCGCTCGAATTCGTAAAATAATCCTTCCAATTTTCCACCGACCCGCTATACTTTGAACATGAAAAACGAATGCGCCAAAACTCGCCCGACAACTAACCCTTACGAAGTGTGGACTAACGGAAGCTGGACTTGGAAAGTCTTGAAGAAGTGGCAGGCCGACGACAAAAAGCCTTACGCCCGCTGGTTCTGCATGGTCACTTCGCCTTACTGCCCCGATGGGGAAATGGGTGACGCTTATGTGGCGGAAATCAAAGGCAACGCCTACCGCGTGGACGTGTAAAAGATTTCCTAAAAAAAACCTTGTGCTCCGCGCGATTTCTGATAAACTATTCGCAGTTAAGAAACCAAACAAACAAAATATGACAAAAAAACACTTCGAGTTCATCGCCTCCACCATCGCCGCAAGGCCCGACTTCACCGATTCACTCCGCAATCAAAAGGCAAGTTGCGCCCGCGCCATTGCCGACGCGCTCCAAAAGGAAAATCCCAAATTCAACCGCGCCCTTTTCATCAAGGCGTGCAGTCTTCGCGCTGACTGACGGAGAATGATGCTCGCCGTGCCAGCCGCGAGGCTGGCACGCTTTTTGATCCCCACCCCTACGTAAGTGTCAACGACTTGTGCGGGGGTCCCCCTACCCCCACGCAAGTGTCTAGACTTACAAAAGCTCTTATAAACTACCCTTATATCTTATTTGCCCTTATTAGGGTTATTAATAGTATTTATGGCAATTCTGGCGAAATTAGTATTTATTACTATTAATGAAAAATCCCTTAAACTTTGTATTTATTAAAGTCAAGGGAATATTTTATTTATTTTCTTACATTGTAAAGCCTTCATTCTCAAGCATTTGCTTTGCTACGCTGGAAGGCGTCTCTCCATCCTCGTGAGCAGAGGCAAAATCATAATCAGCAAGGTCAGCAACTCCCACGCCACATTTGGCTTCAAGGATGATATTAATTTTATTAATGTATTGTTTGAGTGTCATAATTTTATTAGAATCTGGAATTTTCTGCGTCTGCCTGATAGTCTGCCCAAACCGCCACGATGTCCTTGAAGGCAGCGAGAGCTTCTTGCTCGGTAGTTGCATTGTCTCTGGTTAAGAGTTCAAGAATATCTTTATCTTCCCAACATTCTACGATAACATCCCAACCGCCATCTTCGTAGTGGAGGTTGGCATAATCTTTTACATACTGAACCAATTCGCTGATTTGTTTTTTCATAATGTTTCTTTCACATCCGACTTCCAATAGAATAGCACACATCCCACGGCACACAAGGGTTTTCTTTAGAAATCTTTCTTTTTCTTTTTGCTTGACAGCCGCGAGTTTGGTGCGCTTTTGTTACGTAAGTGTCAACGACTTATGCGGGGGTCCCCCTACCCCCACGCAAGTGTCAACGACTCCCGCTATAGCACGCCGCACACGCTTTGTCAACGACTTTCTCAAAAATCTTTCTGAAAATATTTTACGATTTTTCTTGTGTCCTTAAACTTTTCTGATATATTTATCACATGAAAAACGAAACAAAAGAAATGACAAAAGAAGAACAAATCCTCGCCATCGAGCGCGTCTTTGCCGCGCTCGGATACGGCAAACTTTTTCGCCCGCACATCTCGGACGAAGAAGCCGCCAAGATTGCGGAAGAATACAACTTGACAAAGCATTAAAATTCTATATACTCTATCGCATGAAAACAAAACTGAACGAAGGAAACGAAATCATGAACGCGGAAGGTCGCTGGGGCGTGATTGACGAAATTGAAGGCGAAACCCTCCATTGCTTAGACTGCGAGGGCGCAAGCTTTCAAGTCGAAGCGAACGAGGCGACCAGCCTTGTGGTCTAAAAAACAAAAGTTGACAATAACTGAAAAACCTGATAGGATTTTAATTATGAAACTGAAAGAACTACTGACGAAAAAGTATCGCGACGCGCAGGGCAGGCTCACCGATGAGGCATACGACGCCTACAAAGCAACTTGCAACGCCTACCCCGGCGGCTTTGTGCCGGATGATGAGCTTGACAACGTGGACGTGATTGGGCTTGACAAGGAATAAAAATCTGCAAAGCTTGACAGCCGCGAGGCTGGCAAGTTTTTTGCTCCCCACCCCCACGTAAGTGTCAACGACTTGTGCGGGGGTCCCCCTACCCCCACGCAAGTGTCAACGCCTTCGCAAGCGTCAACGACTTGCGAAGGCTGTTTAGACTACACCTTGACCTGCCCGCGCTTGTCAAGCAGATTCTCAACAATCTTTTCGAGCTGGTTCAAGACACTCATCCGGTCGCCTTTCAGGTTGAACTCTCGCTTTGCCGTGGCGTAAGCGGAGAAGCCGCGCGAGTGACGCATTCCCCTCGCCTCAAGTTTGAGCGAAGCCTTCAGCGCGAGGATGCGGTAAGCGTTAATGGTTTGGGCGGTATCGGCGACAATGGCGGTTTCAGTAATGTTGTTTTCCATAATCAAAATACTATCAGGTTTTTCTACTTTGTCAATTTATAGATGCAGAACTGATTCTTTTTCTCAAACTCAATAGGGAAGTTCAAAACCACGTTGCGCTGGAAAGTTCCCCGGCTTGTCAAGCCTTCTTTCTTCACGTCACGGCGCACGGTGATATAAGCCACACCATCAGGCGCGAGAAGATTCCAAATCTTGTCGACGACTTCCTCCTCACCATCAAGCGGAATAACATTCAAGACATAATTGCAAGTGATAATGTCAAACTCCCCTTCTGGGACTTGAGGAAAATAATGCGGGTCGAACTTTGTCAACTCAAGTGCATCAGCATCATATCCGCGCCCACAACCATAATCCAAATAACGGCCAGTCGAGAACACGCCGCGCAGGTATCGCATCGGCGCACTAAACTTGTTTCTCTTAATCGCTGTCAGGTGTGATTTATTCATCTGCCAATAGAATACTCCCATTGCCGAGCGAGTTCAAGGTTTTTTTTAGGAAATCTTTCTTTTCTTTTTGCTTGACAGCCGCGCGATTCTCTGAATAAATCCGCCCCGTAAACGTAAACGACTTGTGCGGGGGTCCCCTACCCCCACACAAGTGTCAGAGACTTATGTAGGGGCCCCCTACCTCCCCTACCATGCCGCGCGCGAATTGTCAACAACTTTCGAAAACATTTTCCGTGCCAACCGCGCGTGTCGTGAGTAGCTTTTTACAAAAAGAATCCTTCCAATTTTCCGCCGCCCTGCTATACTCTTGGCAATGAATAAACTCACGTTCGGTATCGGCAACGCTAAACTCGGAAAAGAGATTGCTACCTTTTCCCTTCCGTCCGGCTTCACTTGTCCCGGCGCACTCAATTGTTTGAGCAAGGCGAATAAAGAGACGGGCAAAATTACAGACGGCGCGGAAACTACTTTCCGCTGCTTCTCTGCTTCACAAGAGGCGACGTTCCCCAACGTGCGCCGTTCACGTTGGGAAAATTTCGACACGCTCAAAACTTTCGGCGCGGACTTCTCCGCGATGGCAGACTTCATCTGCGCGAATCTGCCGAAACAAAACATTGTCCGAATCCATGTCGCCGGAGACTTCTATTCTCAAGCCTACTTTGACGCATGGCTTGAAGTTGCCAAGCGCAACCTGACGAAAACTTTTTACGCCTACACTAAGAGCCTCGGCTTTTGGATTCAACGCAAGGCCGAAATCCCTGCCAATTTCAAGCTGAACGCTTCGCGTGGCGGGCGCAATGACGAATTGATTGCCGCGCATGGCTTGAAGTTCGCGGAAGTTGTCTTCACCGAAGCGGAAGCGGCGGAAAAAGGATTGGAGATTGACCACGACGACGCGCACGCTTTCGCGCAGGACAATTCTTTCGCGCTCCTTTTGCACGGGATTCAGCCGAAGGGAAGCAAGGCCGGGGAAGCCTTGAAGGTTTTGAAAAAGCAGGGCAAGGGCAGCTATCCCAGCAAGTAAAATGCAAGCAAAATTTCACTCACAATGATTATCGCGCTTTTCTGCCTTGTGTTTTACTTCTTCGTTGCCTCTCCAACGCCTAGGAAATAGTCAAGAAAATAATTTTTAAATCTGCGCGAGTTTTTAATTGACTCGCGCGAGTTTTTGACCCCCACCCCTACGTAAGTGTCAACGACTTGTGCGGGGGTCCCCCTACCCCCACGTAAGTGTCAGAGACTTGCGTAGGGGGCCCCCCATCCCCTTACCACACCGCGCGCGCGTTGTCAACATCTTTCGCAAAAATTTTTCCAAAAATACTTTGCGAATTCCCTTGCGTCGCATCGGTTTTACCCCTATGCTCTTAAATATGAAAATAAAAAACGGAAACGAAGTGAAGGTTGACGGCGAATGGTTCATCGTCATAGACTGTGGAATCGTTGGTGGATACATCAAAATCCTTCGCGCAGATAGCGGCGAACGGTTCGAGATTCAAGAAAACGAAATCGAAGAATGGAGAAATTAAGGTTTGACAACTGGAACCTCTTTCTGATACGCTCTTAACCATGAAAACTAAATTGAACGGTATCGAAATTGAAACGACGCAAGAAAAGATTGCGGCAGTGCGTCACTTCTGCGTATTCGCTGGCAGCCCCTACTTCTCCAACCCTCTGCATCAGGTTAGAGACGACAACGGAACGCTCCGTTGTGAGCATTGCGGGCAGATGCCGCATGAAACGTCCTTCATTGCAATTGCGAAGTTCCTAAAATAGTTCTTGTAATGCGAAGAAAATCTGATAGAATCACCACAATGAAAAACACAACTACAGTTCTCAACCTCAGCCAGCACAGCGAGGCCGAAGGCTTCATGCGCCTCTCTTACTGCTGGAAAACTTACACCGAGACGCGGCGTCCGTTCGACGAGATTGCCGCCGCCTTCCCCGAAGTGGTGCGCGAAGTCACACCAGAGCAAGGCCCGAATTGGGGCAGTGCCTTCTACGCTAAGGGGCCGGACGGCCAGCCGACTCTCCTAAAACAAAATTGGGATACGTCGGGCTAGTTGGCACGCCAACTGCTAGGCGATAATCGCCGTGCCAGCCGCGAGGTTGGCACGCTTTTTGCTCCCCACCCCCACGTAAGTGTCAACGACTTGTGCGGGGGTCCCCCTACCCCCACGTAAGTCTCGTGCCGTACGAAAAGTTATTTATTAAGTATTTACCAAAATTTCGGGCATATTTACTCTATTTACCCTATTTATGGAGTTTATGGAAATACTTTAATTGTCAAGCCTTTTATTTCTCTTATAGGAGCCTGAGCCTTTCTTTGGCTTGTGTTGTCGGGTTCCCGTGTTGAAGGGAACAAGATACCGAGGTTTAAGATTTGTTTTCATTTTTCGCTTTCTTCTTTACTACTGGAGTCTTTAGCTCTAGTAGATACTCGTTTAATCCCGCAAGGGTTTTAGTAATGTCTTCCGCTTTGGTTCTCTTATATAGGTCTGTATAATATAAGATGCAACCTTCTGCCCGCGCAATTTGTTCTTTCTTCATTTAGAGAATGGCGTTGAGTTGCAAGGCAGTCCAGTAAATATGATTTTCCTTTTTGCCACCATCGAGGCAATACTCCTCGAAGTGTTCCGCCTCTGACTCATAAACATAGTCAATGAGCTTTTCGAGATTCACCGCTTGTTCTTCCGTCAGTTCGATTTTCTTTTTCATAAGGTAGATAGAATACTAAATTAAATTGCGCTGGTCAAGGATTTGTTTTCAAGCCGCATCACGTCATTAAGGGCAAACCAAGCACCGTGAATGAAATCAGGATGGTCAAACACCATGCCCTCGATACGATTAACCTCTGCTTCGGAAGTGGGCGACCAGCCCATTGACTCGCACTTATACCAGCAATTATCTATGGCGACAAAGTCATTGACAGACAGGGAGCGAACCTTGCCACCGAGGAATACGTCGCACTCCTGACCGCTGCCATTATTGAACGCTGCAAATACTCGTTCAAGCAGCGCGGTGTGAGAGAGTGCGTCCAGTTCCCACACTAGGGAGAACGTGCGCTCTGCGGGGTAACGGACTTTGATGTAGTAACGATGTTTCATAATTTTAGAATGTAAGAAGAAAACCAGCCCAGCCACCATCGAATTCCCGATTGACCTTTGCGATAACCTTTTCGTCCGTCGCGTCCATTAACCAGCAGACAAGAATCTCTTCGTGGTCTGCGTTGACCGCGCAGTCGAGGAGCCATTCCTTCGCTGCTTTGATTGTTTCGATGTGTTTCATAAGATGGAAATAATACTACACTCCGCGAGCCTTGGCAACAAGATAATTGTCTAAACTTTCAACCTTCTGAACTTCCTTGACTTCGTTGAATTGATACTCATAGACGGCAGCGGCGAAGCTGCGAGGGTCAACGTCGAAACGGAGAGCCTTAAAGTGTTCAGCACCAATCTTGCGAGCCTCAGCCAATGCACCGCCGACTTGCCCCTTGAACTTTTCCGGCGTCTCGTTCAAAATGATGTTGAGATTGCGCGTGACAAGATACTTCTCCATCATACCTTGCGTTGTCCAAAAAGTTGCGTGGTTTGCCGTAACATAATCCAAGGTTTTGCTATTCGTGCCACCGCTGTTGTAAAGGCTGTTGTGCGTCAGCTTGATTTCTTCGGAAGTGCCGACGATATGACCGAGCCAAGTGTTGCCGTTCTTCTCGAAGCTGATGTGATTCAATGTGTTCATTTTGTTTTTAGTTTTACTGCGTTTTCTGACCTGCGAATAGTATGCCAGAGTGCCGCGAAGACTACAAGGTTTCTTTTCGGAAAAGTGAAGATTCTTTTTGCCGTGTAAGCAAGTAACGTGCCAACCACCAAACAAAGTTTTTTCTTGACAGCTCATCCCTTTCGTGGTAAAGAAGCTCCCTGCGTAAGTGCCAACGACTTATATAGGGGTCCCCCCTACCCCCACGTAAGTTCCGACGCAAGCAAGAAGCATGCCAGCCCCCGCGCGGGGGGCTGACATTTTGTTCTTGACTTTCGCGCTTAGTTGTTCACGAAGTCGGGCAACGCAATCGGCATCATCAGCTTGGCGAGGCGCGAACCGTCGCGGCTGGCGCGAGCGAACTCATGCAACACACCATCGCTCACGCGATTGGCAAGCTCGAAACGAGTGTCCGCAATTTCGTGCGTGACGTGCTGCGTCATAGCGTTGTAGAGGTTCCACAAGTTGCGACCCTCATCCTCACGATACTTGGGCGCGTTCCAAACCGCTTGAATACCCTCGCGCACCTTACCGGACACAACCCCATCCTCTTCAAGATGCGAGAGGATGTAGATGCCCTGCTCCTGCGTCACGGCAACTTCTGCAAGACGGTCGAAAACCGCCGCCGCACGGTCAAAACCCTGCACAGCTTTGTCGAGCGACTTGGCAATGAAATCCACGTTGATGTTCAGATGATGCTTCTTCGTCATCCCGACTTCCTTCTCCAGAGTGGTCATGCCATTCAAGCAGCGAAGGCGAAGCATCCCGATTGCGAAGGACGCACGAAGCGTCCGGTCAAACGAATTCTGCAAGGTCAAACGCATACCGACCTCATCGCCCACCTTGAGCTTCTTCGTGTTATCTTTGAAATCATAGGAAACATACATTTTCTCGCCCGCGCCAGTGGAGACGGTGTTGCGGGTGTAATTCGTCATGCCGCGCTTAGCAAAGGCATCTTCGGCGCAGGAAATCAGGTCTGCGTTTTGGATGATGCCGTAGCGGTCAGACGTGACACCCAGCACCGCGCCGTTATCGGTGCGACGATTGGCGAGCCAGCCGGAGTTTGCGCCGTCGGCGGTGAAGAGGGCTTCGGAGGCCACGGTGAAGTCGATGGTGTTGGATTGCTTGGCGTTTTGTGACATATTCTTTCTTTCGTTTTGTTGTTTGTTTCGGTTCTTACTACAGACAAAGTATATCACAGCTTTAGCTCTGCACAACGTCTTTCTTTATGATTCGGAAGATTTTTCGAAGCAAGTCGCGTGCCAACCTCAGCGGGATTTGGAAAATATACTTGTTGACAAGGCTCCCTGGGTGTGATAAAAGGGGCAATTGACTTACGTGGGGGTCCCCCTACCCCCACGTAACCCCCGACCCCCACATAACTGCTCTACCAATTCTATACAGTCTTTTTCAAAGATTTTTCTTGACTTTGTTCCAGTAGCCGAGCGTGTTCGTGTTTTTGTAACCGTTCAAACCTCCGTTGTGAATTCGCGCAATAGCTTCGGAGTTGTTCGCGTCAAGATATTTCTTTGCATAGCGGCTCATGTAAGCGTTGACAATTTTTACGCTGTAAGCATAGTCCGCGCAGTTTGAATAGCTGCCGCCGATGCTCTTGTCATATTGTGTTGCGTCAATCCAATAGGCTTTATGGATTTGGAAAGGCCCAAGGGCCGCGCCGTTGTCGCCTTTGATTGCGCCGAATCTTCCGCTCGTTTCAGCTTGGTGAATTGCTTTGAGCAAAGGAGCGGAAACTTCTGCGGCTTGAAGCGTTGAGACGAGCAGGAAAAGAGAGACGATGTTTTTCATTAGTTAATGATTATTAAATCACCGCAAATTTCACACTCAATACCCTGTCGGCTCGAAAAGACCGCACTTCGCTCTTACCTACAATCGGAAGGGTGAAGAGACTATTACCGTCCTTAGAAACCCAAGAATTATTTTTGGGATGACCGATGACCTTGTAGGTTTGAACTGGCTCAGGATTCGCGCTCTTTTCGGGAGCGTAAAGGACGTTGTAGGTGGGAGTGCAGATGTTTTTAATGTTCTTGATGATGTTGTTCATAACGATTAGATATTACCAGACTTTTTCTTACTGTCCACTACTTTCGGAAATTAATTTGCGTCAGTCGAAACAATTAGGTCGAATATATCCCGAATCCCTACTCCCGACCTTTAACTCCTCATTGGAGCATTGTTTCTTTAGACCCCGACGCTAGCCTTTTGCAAAGGAGTAGTCTATTGGGAAAAATAAAGAGCATCTTTTCTATTTGCCACCTGTCCACGAGCCAATGCGTTTTCTTTTAGATTCCAAATTAAGAAATTGAAATTAAAGAAATTAGAATCTTTTCTAGGCATCCTATTGGTGAATGCTACTTTGTTATTAACCATATCAACAACTTCATATTTATTATTTTCCCTCATTAGGGTGAGAGGGTTGCTGTATGTCGGGTTGGTGTTGTTCTTGTAGAATTTCATAACTAAAGATTAACCGAGTTTTAGTATCTGTCAAGTTTAAGCTCGGCCAAGAACTCGTCTATTTCTACGCTAAGTTCGTTTTGTGCCTTCACACTTAGAGGGTAATTGTAATCTTTCACTCCCAAGTATCCAGCAAGATAGCTCAACTTACCAGTCAGCTTGTATTTGGCGTGGCGAAGTTCTTCGATTTCTTTTTGTAGTTCAAGGAGTTCGTTCATAGTTTTAATAGATTAACAGAATTTTGTAGAGAGTCAAGCCTTCATTCAACCCGTGCAATGTTTTCGCGGAGGAACCTCCCATGTTGTCCGTCTTGGTCTGTTCCCCAGAACTTGACACCTTCAACCTCGTCAACACGCAACCACTTTCCGTCATCCATCACCACCGTAGAACCGACATCAATCTCGTCCAACTCGTAGTATTTTTTCATAACCAAATATTAGCAGAATTTTACGCTCTGTCAAACTGTATTTATCATCTCTCAATAAGACTTTGGCATTTCTTAGCTGGCTTATTCATTAGCTTATTTACCATCTTATTAAGAAGCCGAGCCATTTTCCGTTGCTCTGCCTTGGTTAAATCATCATATCTATTTAGACTATTTAAGATATTCTTTGACATTTTATTATTTACGGAATATACCAACAAGGGTCGCCGTAGTTGGAAACGTATTCGTGGACGAGCTCTGCGCGCCTTACGCCAGCGTCATCGACATCGACCGCGCGCAGCTCCCGAGTGCCGCCGTGGTGAATGCTCTGGGGGTGGGTATTATTCTTCTTAGGAGTAATAGTAGGAGTAGGAGTAGGAGTAGGAGAGCCATCTCTAAGCATTGCTTGGGCTATGCTTGAGGGATGCTTAGGCGATGCTTGGCGCAGTGTTGCCCCGCGGCAATCGCCACCACCCCACTCAAGCCTGCGGTCACTGTGGTTTGGCCAGAGCTGTAGCATTCCCACTCGACGACGGTGCCCCCGTCGGTAAGCAGTTTGGAAATTTGAGCATCGGCATCCCCAGCGGCACCGGACACTCGCCGGAGTAGTGGCTGCCATAGGTCTTGCACAGCGAGCACCAGATGCGTCCAGCGGCACGTTCCTTGGCTTTCATCGCCTCCAACCGCGCCGAACTTGGGTCGTTCGGCGCTTGCCCGTTCCAGTTCCACGGCACAGTCAGGTTGCCCATGTCGTCGCACGGGATAGTTGCGTCTATTTCGCTGTGATACGGGAAGCACCATTCATCACAGCGCGGGCAGTTCTCACCGCTTGGCGATAGCGCATCTCGACTCGGCCATTTCCAGCGGTGTTCGCATTCGGAGCAGTGGAATTGACGCCAACCGCGCCGAACCTTTTCGCACGGCGCGAGGTCGGCCTCACCGAAAGCCTTGCGGAGTTCTTTTTGAGCTTGCCTCACCCCTACGGAAGTGCCGTTGACCTTGGCATCAACCATTCCTTCAATCGCCGCGATAACGTATTCAGTGTTCATAGTTAAATATTAGCAGAGTTTTGTTTCTTGTCAAGCAATGGAATAAATCACAGCGGGTTTTCCCCTACCAGTCGCGCTCTTAACTCTGGCGACTTCTTTAATCTTACCATCTTTAATATCCTTCTGGAGTTGCACATAGGCACTAGGTTGTGTCCAGCTAGGATTTGAAACCAGCAAGTCCTTCATACTAAAGCGCGGCGGATAACTTAGAACGAGCTTAACCTGCGGCTCTTCTTCCTTATTATTCTTATTTAGGAACTTCTTGAATTCAACCTCGGCCTGAGCCATAGTCTTCACTTCTTTTGCTGTGAATCCAAAGTGATTAGCAGTCGGGTATTGCTCGCGGTCTTCCGCCTCTACATTGCCACCGGGCAAAGGTTGCCCCTTGAATCGCCGCTTGCTAACAAAGACTTCATAAGTATTGAAACCTTCTTTAGTTCTATTGTAGATATAAACATTAAGTCCATTAGACTCTTGTTTCTTCATCTGCTTGAATGTAGTATCACCAACACCTTCGCAGTTCTTTACAAATTCTTTCTCAAGTAGCTTCATATTTAAGATATTATCAGAATTTTACTGCTTGTCAATAGCGAAACTTGGGTCATTCGCAAGAGCATCAGCGACCTCCGCCAAAGTATTGAACTCTCCCTCGGTGAATGTCTTATTTGAGTAGAGACTATATCCGCCGCCGAGGAAGTCGGAGAGGACGCACTTATTCCACCTCGCTAGGATTTCCGTCAATTGGTAGATGTCTTTTTCCGTCAAGTGGTAGATGTCTTTCATATTTAATATATTAGCAGTTATTTATTCATTGTCAAGCTGAACTAGTGGATGAACGCAGGCTCCACTGTATTTTATTTTATTGATTATCTTTTCATAAACAGCCACGGAAGCGTCGTGTCTGTGGTTACTCACTGCATTGTCTGTCCGCTGCATTTCTTTCTCATGGAATCTAATTCTTTCTTCACAATGTTCCACCAATTCTTTTATTCTCATACAAGTCAATCTTTTATGAAAATCTCATAGAGCAAATTAGCCCAGAGACAAGCCATCACGAAGCAACCAACATAACCAAGAACAAGCAAGAGGTCATACATAATTAAATCCTACTAGATAATTTTACTTTGTCAACTTCAATTTAATAGACTGTTGGACACTAATATCATAGACACCTTCCACGGGGTAGAGTTCCCCCTCGTAATCATCTTCCAATTCAAAAGCCCAACCTGAATACTCACATCCGTCATCTTCAGTCCATTCTTTAGGGTCATGCTTACTCAAGTTCACAACCTTGTATTGGCCGCTGAACGCTTCGCTTTGAATCATTACGTCAATAGACTTCTTTGAGATGAGATTCTTGATTTCAGTGATGGAGTAGTTCTTTTTCATAATTAAGATATTAGCAGTTATTTAAGACCTGTCAACATTATTTCTTCCACATTGAAATTGATTTTAATCCAACACAGAATTGCCAAATGACGTGAGAGCAAAACACTACAACTAAAGCGATAAAAATCATAGGTTATTTAGGCTTTTTGCCAGCTAATTTCGCAGCCTTCTTATCCTTCATTCTTTTAATAGTATCCACATTATATTTGTGATAAGTAGTATCGAAGACTCCGAGCTTTTTCATCACCGCTTTCCACTCCTTGCCGTGATTCGGTGGCCTCTTCTTATTATCGTATTGAATAAAAATAACAAAATGCGCGACTTCGTGAGGAACGGTAATTGCTAAAAACTTTTCTACATTCTCAGGATACAGTATCGGAGAGACTGTAAGAGTGCATTCAAAACCATTATCGTATCCTTCATCATCAAACTGACACTCAATGTAAGCCATAGCAGCAGAGTATCCTAGATACTCATAAAGAACTGTTCTATTTGAAAGGTCAACTCCAAAGATTTTAGTAGCTTGTTCGCAGACTTCTTTAAGTCGGCTTTCTAGTTTAATTTTAAGTCTTTTGGTTAAATACATTACTAAGAGCTTAACAGAGTTTTAGAATTTGTCAACTACCTTTCTTGGTGGGGCGGGTCGAAGTGGGGGAAGGGAAACGATAAGAAACCCCTCCCCCACCTTTTAATGCCCGTCAACGACTCGGACAAATTCAAGTCCCTTTTGGGTAAGCTGCCGCCCGCCAACCTCAACCCGAATCATATTCAGTTTGAGAAGATAAGTCTCGACATCTCGCTGAATAGCTGAACGAGTCATTCCTGTGGTAGCCGCAAGAGCGGTGAGCGTAGCCTGTGTGCGTTCGCGGAGAATTCGGAGCAAGGCAAGCTCATTCTCGTTCACGCCATAGGGCATGATGTTCAAGCTGCCGCGCAGAGAATCCCATTCCTTCGGAGAGAAGTTCTTCCTATCGCCAAGGAAGTTCTTGATATTATTCCCCATCTTGGTTGCCTGACGAGGATTGCCGCGCAAGGTATCGGCAACGATGTCGAGTAGCTTCTTCTCGAAGGACACGCCGGGAATTGCCTTGCAAAGAACTTCGCCAAGGTCGCCAACCGAATAGCTCTCAAGGTCAACGCGAGTCAAGCGGTCAACAAGCGCGTGGAAAACCTTGTGTCCTTCACTGGTGCAGAAGATGAAGGTCTGCCGTTTGAAATCGAAATCACAAGCATAGTCTAGGTAAGAAAACGAAGTCGAATTGTGAGGATTAGGATTGAGAATGGTCAACAAAGCCATCGTTACATCCTTCGGCAACTCGCTCGCCTCGTCGAATATGAATGTAACATCCTTGTCAGCGATATGCGGGATGACAATGCTATCAAAGAATCCCTTCATGCCTTTGATGGAGGAACAGTTCACCAAACGAACCTTCTTCTCTGGCTTGACGATTTCCATTTCCTTTCCATACTGGATGGCGAACATTGTCTTGCCGCAACCTTTCGGTGCGACAAAGAAAAGGTGCGGGGAAACACCGTTGCGTTGATAACAGTCAATAAAGAAACCGAGCTTCTTCTTAACTCCTTCTTGTCCGATGATGTCGTTGAACATATAAGCAGTCTAGCAGAGTTTTTCTTGAGGTCAATAAGTTTCGACAGAAATCTTAACTTCTTCTTCGTCCTGTGAACGAGGGAGATTCTTCAGCGCGACAGAAATCGCTTCTTCTTCCTCTTCGGAGTTGCCGTTAAGAAGCGTCATGGCTTCAGCAAATTTCTTGCTAACCATAACCTTCGCGTTGGGCTTTAGCATCTGATTGAGCAGGGCCAAGCTGATAGGAACCGAACCAAGTGCGCCTTTTGTTCTCATGCCAACCAGTCTAGCAGAACTTTGGCTGCTGTCAATCTTTTTTAATTGATAAGTATCTTTTCTACCTGCTCTCTAACCTCTAGGTTAATCTTGATAGCTAAAGGGCAATTCTGATTAGCAATCACTTCATAGTAGGAATCCTTATCAAGTTTATCAAGTTTATCATTGATAAGTTTTTTATGAAGGTTCCAGTATCTATCGTTCTTCGTTATTTCACCCATATTTGTTATTATTTCATTGCTTCTGCATTCGCGGCGACTTCGTGACTAAACTCTTGGACTATCCTATCATTATTTAGTTGTCCCGTGTTAGAATTTACAACTGTCTGCTTCCAGATTGGCAACTTGGATAGCGTCTCCTCGTAAGCCAGCTTATACTTAAAAGCCATTTCTAAAATTTCTTTCTCTTTGTCAGAATAGATAGATTTTTTATTCATAACTCCAAGTATAATAACACGTTATTTAGATGATGTCCAGAAAAATTTTGAAGTGTATTTAATAGTATGCTCAAGAAAGATAAGGTAAAAATAATTATCAGAAAGCTGGGGAAGGAGCGAGCCTCTGGTCAAGCATACCAAGGCTGTAATTTAATTGAGATAGACCCACGACAAGATAGTAAAGATTTTCTAGGAACCGGAATACATGAAACACTTCATATTTTATATCCAGACCTAACAGAAGAAGAGATTATTCATGCTGAAGAAATTTTAACTGATGTTGTTTGGCGGCTGAACTATCGGCGCATTGCTGATTAATTATATTTATGATTATTTCGCACATTCTTAGACGTTTGTGCTTAAAATGTTTCGTTGAGAGTGTGCCACCCTTAACACGCTTCTGCAAGCGGTGCTGGGCTGAATTAAATAGATAGTTATGAATTTAATAATTCCCGCGAATCTTTGCGAACCTCCATCTGAGGGTTTAATGTTTCGTTATTTAACATTAGTATCTAAGAAAGAGCTAAAGTATTCAAACCTATTGGAAGCCCCCAATGATATGATAGATATGTATTATCGTTATTTGAAACAGCGCGGGATGTTTGATTATATTGATGACATTATTTCGCCGCCCCACAGGGAACATGGGCTTGTTGTCCATGCCAGCCACATAGACTGGAACAATGTTAAAGACGTTATTTCGCGCTTAACAATAAAAATTTAGTCTTTTCTCATTAGTGACTCTATAATAAGGATTGCTCCTAACACTAGAGCGAGCCATCCGACAGCATCAATTCCATACATCTACTATCATACCCGAATCTTGGAAAAAGTCAATCTATATTTCGGCCAAAATCTGGCATTTTTGGCTTTTTAGAAAACCATTAAATCATTGGCATTTATGAAGATTCTTATTGTTTTCCATAGGTGATAATACAATTCATAGGGCTGGTCAAATATGATTAAATAATCATTATTTTGGGGAGGATGAATGGATGCTTAAAAAATCAGAAAAGGGGCTTTTCATTGGTGTTTTTTAATATAAAAATTTTTAAGATACCCAACCTCAATAATCTAATACCTTAAAACCTTCTCTATTCTCTCTTAATCTCTTCTTTAATCCTTACTCTCATCCATGCTTCTTGTTCCTTATTCTTTCGCTCTCTTTTAGTGGTTAAAACCCAATAAAACGCTTGCTTTACAGGGGCATCTAGCCCCCTCGTTCCTTCGCTCAAACTTTACGAAATATCAATAAATCAAGAGACAATTAAACCTTTTTCTTAAAGAACTGTATCGCAAAGTAAAAGAATATCGCCGCTAGTAGTATTAAACTCATTTCCTATATCATTTTTCATATTAAAAGACCTCAAAGAGTAGGTTTTGAAGTGATTGAATGTCCTTATGATTTATATTCTCAACGGTGGGTTTTAATCAAATATCACTCTCTTCTTCCGGCTCAGAGTCATCCTCAGAAGCTATCAGTTTCTTTACTGTAATTGCTTCATCCAATTCTCCTGCTTCATATAGACCTATTAGTTCTTCAATAGCGGCGGCTACTGCTTCCTCTTCGTCCACCGCTTTAACTGTGAACTTATGTTTAATTGCTACTGTGTATCTTTTCATTTTGTTTTTGTTTGATATGTATAAAAAAAGGGAGCAAGAGGGTTATGCCTCCCCTTGCCCCCAGCACCACATCACACCCACGCTCCTCAGAGCGTTAATGAGACTCTTGGTGCTGGGAACTATTCATGGGCTTAATGGCTTATTGTTAATAACTGAATCTTTAATATCTTTAACTAACTGCATTGTTTCACTGAGTTTATCCAAAAGGATTCCGCCGCCATAGAATGAAGTAATGTATTCATTGTTGCTATACTCCAAATCAACTCTAGTTACGGAACTGTAAGAGTATTGCTGACCCTGATAATTACCCTGATAATTAGTAGAATGTTTCTCTTTACCCCTAATATGAATTCTAAAATTAGGAAATTGATTCTTTGTCTGTGTCAATACAACTGTCGCGGCATCGAAAGGAAAGGAGTGAGTTGGTGTGCCGCTAGGCAAAATTTGCCCAGCGTCGGCAATGTTTTTAATTCGATTGCTGGATTTGTAATATACTTTCATATTAACTGTGCATTTCGTATTTGTTAAATACCGCCAGTCCATCATCGTCAACTTTGAAGGTGTCTTCAACATAGCCGCCTGTGGGAATGTTACCCGCCTCAACTTTGTTTATCGCATCAATAACATTTTGAGCTTGAACCTGCACAACAGCATACATTGTCCAAGTGACGGGGATTTTATAGTTTTTTAGGATTTTTTCTTTCATAAGATTGATTTTCATAATTTTAATTAAATAGTAAAGTTATTCTTTTTAAGCTCCTTTTTGAAACGAGTTCTGTCTGAAAGGGTATCCCAACGAGG
>Ga0222713_10002158_pt1 | contig 21197 bp, 31 predicted proteins | sample C33_649DmetaG_FD_165061 | JGI IMG/M metagenome (GOLD analysis project Ga0222713, IMG submission 165061) | Estuarine water microbial communities from San Francisco Bay, California, United States - C33_649D | ecosystem: Environmental > Aquatic > Marine > Unclassified | place: USA: California...
ACAATACCTTCTATATTTCTTTCTGGATCAGCAAAAATCTCAATATCTTGTAATTTATCTTCATCAATTATTTTTTGTAAATCAGCTTTTTTAACAGAATAAGCAATAGCACCACCTCTAATTGCTTCTTGAATAGCACACTCAAAATAACTACCACGTTGAGAGTGACATGAAGATATATCTGGATGGTCTGACATTCTTAAAACGTCGATAGCAGCGCGAGAGTATACAATTACGTTATCTTGCTCTGAAGATTTACCTGTAACGTCCATCCAATAATTTGTTAATTTAGTAATAAATTCTCCATCTTTTGTATAGCGAGATTGAATTTTAGCCCAATAATCCCCTGCTTCTTTCATTTTAAACTTATTAAAAGCTTTAGATAATGAAATAACTTCCCTTTTATCAGAATTATTTTGAGTTTGGATATACTCAACTACTAAAAATGGTTGGTAATAATCAACTGTAACTTCGTAAGTTCCTCCACCATCTTCTCTTAATCTTCTTCTTTCTTCTTTTACTTGTGCTAAATCCCAAGCAAAATAAGAAGTATTAATACTTGATAATTTTATAAATCCTTTTGTTTGTTTATCTTTCAAAGAATCATCGGAAAGCTTAGCAAGTTGTTGGAGGTATTTAGCCATTACTCTAAAATCATCAGTGGAATAATCACCAACAATTCTTAATTTATCACCAAACATATCTGGAAAAGCAGCCATTCTTGTATAGCTATCATTAAGTTGTTCTAATCCAGCCTTTCTTTTTATAGCATCCGAAACAGCTACAACTCTACTAGCTATTTTTGGCTTCATTTCGTTTAATACTTTATTAGTATACCATTTATTCCAGAGTTTATCATATTGGGCCATTTTATACTTTCCTTACGATGTAAATAGTTTTAATACAACAAAAACCGCCAAGAGAATGAACCCTTGGCGGCTTATTTGTGAGATTAACTAATGAATTGGAACGTTGAAAGTATCATTACGTTGAGTTGTAGTATGAACGTCAACTCGTAAAACCCCGTCCTTATACTCGCCAACTGACTCTGCGACGTTTACATTACGTCCAAGAGTAAATGAGTAAGTGAACGAACGGCAACGGAACCCTTCAGTAGCACGATAAGAAACAGTAAGAAGTCCATTTGAAATGTTGACATTAAACTTTGTCTTATCTGCTCCCGCTGCGTCAATAGTGGCAGTATAAGTCCCGCTCTTCTCGTTATACACAAAATCTACGTTATTAAGTGTAGCCCTTGGGGGAGGATAAGAAGCAAGAGGAAAAGCGTCAGCATAAAGACGATCAAATGCTTGTGCGATATTCATGTAATTATTTTCTCCGTATGGTGTTGTTGTAGTAGGACGAACCATGTTAGCTCGCCTCTCGCATAGTCATAGACACCATAGAAGAACCGTCAACACCTTCCTCAAGATTTTCATTCAAAAACTTACGAAGAGCATTTGCCTCACGAATAGTAAGATGAAAGGTGCTCTCACTACGTCCATCGGGAATAGTAACAGAAACACGATTAGAGAGCTTACGCTTGCTTACGGCATTACGAACAATACGAACCCCAAAGCTAGAATAAGAGCGATTAACGTCTACATCAATATTGTTCTCGATATCAGTTGTCTCAATAGCGGTGCGTGCGAAAGTCATGATTTATTACTCCTGTGTTGTTGTGGTAGATACTTCAATACGATTATAATCATCTTCAAGGCGTACTACATCATCAAGTTGTGGTGTAGATACTTCTAGAAGGTCAACAGCTTTAAAACCTGCTGCGAAACGATGAATCTGTTGAGGCTCGATGTGGAAAGCTTCTCCATACTTCAGCGTTACCTTCTTTGCTTCTGTATCATCGGCGGATCGCTTTGTCCACACGATTGCTTCATCAGACATACAGAAAATGGTTTCTGTCTTCTGCTCATGGTATTGGAGAGATAAACGTTTTCCTGGGTTAATGTGTAATTGTTTGAGCACATATTGTTCATTTTTATGAATAATATCTTGCCAACCCCAAGGTGTCACTATATGTTCTTTAACGCATTTCATTTATTACTCCTGTTTAATAAATAATTTTATCTTTTTTCTTTATATTTTCTGTTGCTGATATTGGTCTTAAATTACTTAAGCTCCAACATTTAATAAAATTAGGATGTATCATACTATCATATGGTAGTTTACTTTGTGGATATATATGATCTATATTCCAAGTTTTTCTTTCGTTAGAAATTTGACCCCAATTATCCCAATTCATCCATTCTTCAAATTGTGATTCTAAATGAGTTTTTAGCTCTTCTACTGTATATCCTAAATATTTAAAACAGGAACCTTCTTTTGAACTATTTCTGTTTCTCAAACTATTACAAATAGTAGAACTTATATTCTTCTTTAATTTCCAAATATTATCATTCTTTCTTCTAAATTTAGCTTTAGCTTTACAAGAATCACTAATATTGTATTTATGAGTTTCTAACTTCCTACAGCTTTTACAAGAATTTTTGAATCCTGTTGTAGAGCGCGAATGTCTATGAAAATATTCTGTTGTTGCTGGTTTGTTAAGTTTACAAACAGAACAAGTTAGTGTTTCTAACTCTGGTTTTATACTATTTTTTAGTTTATCGTCTCTTATTTTTCTTTTAATGGTTCTACAACTTATACAAGTACCAGATAAACCATTTTTATTATTTTTTTCTTGTGAAAAATATTCACAATTATATTTTTTTAATCGAAAGCATATATTACATTTTTGATATTCTATGTTTTCCATATATATCTCCTGTTTAGATATTTAATAGAATGTGGTAATTTCATAAACAGGATGAAAAACGTCGGCCAACGCTGTCCCACAATCTATAATAATTAGTATCTAAACAAAGATATTAGTATTTATACTCCAATTCCTTCTCCCCAAAACTCTGGGGACTTTCTAATGTCGGTCACAAATGTCGCGATAATCTTGTCTGGCTTAATAGCAAAACTGAATGGGAAAAGATTACCATACTTACGCTTCTTACCCTTCATTTGAGAGGAAAGATAGTTAATACAACCAGCGTAGATTACCTTATCAGTATAACCCCTCTCTCGTAGAGCGTCAACGTCTGCCTTGATATAAGCAAGAACAGGCCAAACGCTCATATTACAATTCTTAATGGGATAATAAGAACTGGAATATCTGCCATTCTTAATCTCACTCTTCTCGTCAATTGGTGTAAGTCGCTCTGTAAGAGGCATAAACTCACATTCAAATTGCTCTGTGGTGGTTGTAGCGTATGGGTCAAGGGTTCTATCATCAAGATTCTTGCGAGCTTCAAGTGCTCCTTCATCAACGACAGTATTATCGTCGTCGTCTTCTTCCTTCTTGACCCTCTTGGTGATCCTTGGCTTGCGCTCCTTCTTAGGCTCTGCGCTTGCCACTACCTTAACCTCTTCTTGCTTAGTTTCAACCTCAACTTCAACATTCTTAGGCTTGTTCTTAGAACCCTTTGGGCGACCCATGCTATCTCCTATCGTTGTTTAGTATTCTATTCATGTCCGTGGAGCCTGTCAAGCTCGTTCTTCAACTCTGTATAACCGCCAACTTTCCTAATACTTTTATCTTTTCGATACTCATAAATAATTGGAACCGTTGGATGGTCCATAGTATATTTAATAAAATTCAAAGCTTCTGGCGATTTATCATAAAGAGTTAAAACATATTGATAACCATTATCTTGAATAAGTTTAAGGGCATCAAGGCAATATTCACAATCTCCAAGAGCGTGAATATGGTAATAAGCTATGTGCATGACTTAGCCTTTAAGAAGAGATTTAGAATAGTTCATCTTCTCATAAACCGTGGAAGCTGAACCAGCAACCGTAATGTCGTAGTTGCTTGTGCCTCCCCTAATTGTAATACGAGTAAATTCAACACCAGGATTAAAACCTAATGAGGAAAGTTTACCTTCTCTAACAAGGGAGGAATACCTACTATCTTCACGAATCATTACAACTTGGCTAGGATTAACATATACGGACCTAACGGTATATTCTCCTGTGCTTGTCTGTGAAACTTCTGTAAGGGCAATCATTTTGTCTCCATGTAGTGTCTAATACTATCTAACTCTGTTTCCCAATAAGATCCATCATCTGTCGTTACAATAGTTACTGTAGTATCTTTGCTTTCAACAAACCAACCCAATAGCGGTTCTTGTGTCTTTTTAAGCTTATTAGGGTTTTTAATTGATGGATAGAATAAATCGCATGAAGCTAGGACTGTAATCGGTTGTCCTACTTCATACTTGTTGTGATTCATTATCATTCTCGGTCACACCATCAGTATACTGCGCTCTCATGAAGCCGTCAAGTATCGATTGTGCGTTGTCTAGCGTTTGATCAATCTTCGCTAATTTAACTCTAAAATCATGTATTTGAGTTAGAGCTTTTTGAGTATTCTTCTCGCTGATATTCTCAATTATATCGTTGTATTCTCTGTTTAGAGTAGACAACTGTTCAAATGATAAAATCCTACAAACTTGATTAGGAACTTCATCGAAATCTACTGTATAAGAAATTTTTACTTTCACTAAAACCTCACATGTGATTAGTAACTACATCCCATAATTGTTTTATTGCTAAACCAACTATAGCAGTTACAGCAATCCAACTAACCTTTGATTGATTTTCTTTCCATGTTTCTAATATCTTTATTCTTGCGTATAATCCTTCGTCTGGATGATATACTGCTTCTTTTATTTTGCTTATGTCTTTGGCTACATCATCTTGTTTTTCTTTAAGGTTTTCGATAGAACTTAACATTCTATCGACCTTTTTATCTAGTGCCGTTATGGCTTCCTTTAACTCATTAAGTTCTGTGCCAGTAGCCATAAACAACATCCTCCGCTAAAACAAAATTGTATACAAATTAATTAGTATCAATTTTGAACAATAGCATAATTAGTTGTTATTAGAGTTCCTGCCGCTGAAGCTGCATTTTGAAGAGCACATCTTGTAACTTTTGCTGGGTCAATAATACCACTCTTAACCATATCAATCATTTTACGACCCAAGAAGTCATAGCCATAATTGGTATGTTCTGACTTAACCATACTTACAATAATGTCTGGTGACTCCCCAGAATTTATAGCCATTTGTCTTACAGGTTCCTCAATCGCCTTCATGATGATCTTGAATCCAAGTGCCTGTTCCTCGTTCCCTGTTGGGTCTACAATCCCTTCTGCTGCTCTAATGAGGGCTACGCCACCTCCAGCAACGATACCCTCCTGTTGGGCACTACGGACGGCTTCTAGGGCATCTTCAATACGGTGCTTCTTCTCGATCATTTCGATTTCGGTTGGAGCACCTACACGAATAATTGCGATACCAGAAGCAAGACGAGTAATTCTTTCTTGTAATCTTTCGCACTCGTAAATTGATTCGGTTTGTTGAAGTTCTGCTTTAATAATATCAATTCGTTTATCAACTTCTTCAAGGTCACCTTTACCACCTACGATAGTTGTAAGATTTTTAGCAATTTCAATCTTTTTAGCACGACCAAAATCTTTTAGTTTTACATCGCCAATCTTCATACTATTTTCAAGAGAAACAAAAGTTGCTCCTACTGAAACTGCGAGGTCTTTAAGAATGTTTTTGCGCTCTTCACCATAACGAGGAGCTTTAACGGCTGCAACCTTCATAGTGCCTCTCATAGCGTTCATAATAAGAGCAGCAAGAGCTTGACCTTCAATTTCATCTGCTACAATTACAAATGGTTTACCTTCTCTTGCGATTAATTCAAGAACAGGTAACATATCCTGCACAGAATCAAATTTATGGTCTGTTACAAGAATATAAGGATCTTCATATTTTACTACCCCTCGTCTCTCGTCGTTGATGAAGGCTGAGGCGAGGAATCCCGAATCAAAACGAAAACCTTCAACAACGTCAAGAGAAGTATCGACCGAACGAGCTTCTTCGATTGTGATTGAACCATCTTTACCTACCTTATCTACCGCAGTAGCAATTAATTTGCCAATAGTTCTATCATTATTGGCAGAGATAGACGCAATATGTTCAATTTCTTCCTCTGACGAAATTGGTTGTGCTATCTCTCCAATTCTAGTTACCAAAGCATCGACGGCTAGATCCATTCCTCTCTTTAATTCAGTAGGAGAAACGCCAGCAGTTAAGTATTTTTGTGCTTCACGAAGAATTGCGCGTGAAAGAACGACTGATGTAGTAGTTCCATCACCAGCTAAAGTAGCAGTTTGTTGGGAAGCTTGTTTAATTACCTGTGCTCCCAAATTCTCAAATGGATCTGAAAGCTCAACGAAAGAAGCAACAGTTACACCGTCTTTGGTAATGATTGGTGTTTTGCCCTTCTCTTGTAGAATTACATTTCTTCCTCTTGGTCCTAGTGTAGAGGAAACGTTATCTGCTAATACATTTGCGCCTTTTAAAATCGCTTCACTTAAAGAGCGACCATCGCAATAATCTTTGCTCATAAAAACTCCGTATATGTGTATTATAATGTTATTTTATTAAATGTCAAGTTAAAAAAGTTTTGTTTGTGTTGTATCTTGTTCGGGAACTTTCTTATCTTTTAGGGCTATATTATATTGTTTAGTAACAGATAACAAGTAATCCTCTAGTGTTTTAATTGAGTTGTGTGCTTCTTTACCAGTTGATATTTTTTCTTCCAAACTTACATTTTCATCTTCAAGTTTCAATAAAAGATTAGAAACCTTATAATAAACAGCACTTGCTTCTTCAATAAGACCTTTCATTTTACCGTTGAATATGCTTGTACTATTTTGAACTATAGTATCTCTTTCACCAGCTTCTACTTTAAGAACAGAACCCCACAAATTTGTTTTGTATTTTTCTGCTTCATCTGTAGAAATTGAAAATGAAGTAGAGCGTTTGCCTTTGGCTTTATACAAATTATTTATATCAGTGTTAACATCATTTAATTCTTTTCTTTTTTCTGATATTTTAACTTGTAAAGTATAATATGCTCCAGTACCTCTTCTGGTGCCATTTAAGGCATTTAACAGTTCTTCTATATCATTATTAAGCCTATCTTTTGTTGCTTCAAAATTTTTAAGATCTTTATCAAAAGTAAAACCTTTGTTGTAGGCATCTATTCTTTTATCGCCAATAACATTTATGAAATTATCGCAAGTAATTGTAAAAGCATAAAAAATTAATTGTTCTTTATCTTGACCTTTTACAGTAACTAAATAAGTTATTCTTTTGTCTGTTTTTTTATTTTGTATTTCTTCTTTGTTTATTGGTACATAATCCTCATTAACATTAAATAAATATTTATATAAATTATTGATTGAACCAGTTACTTTAAACTCTTTTATTAATTTAACGGAAACATATTCGTTATTTGGAGTAATCAAATCGAATATTGATGTACCACTAGCACCTGTTTTTGTTGCTAAATCTTTATCAGTTAAAGCAATTTGCGACGATACTCTACCTTTTGTTGCAAATGCTATAAATCTTTCAAACATTTTACCTGCTACATCTGGATTATCGCCTTGGATATTATAAATCATTTCGTATAATGACTCAACGAAAGTTATAACTGATATAGATTGTGATAACTTATAGTTTTTCCAGTTTTCTTGATTTTTTAATTCATCAATTTGTGTGATAATTTGTAAAATAGCGTCGGAAGCATTAGGAGCCCCTACTATTTTTTGACCTAAAGCAGCCTGCATCAAATTAAAGAAGTCAGTTTTATATTTTTCTTCTGTGCCTCTTAATGGTTTATCTGTACCAAGTTGTGAAAGACCTGTATAAGCTGCTTCGTTAATTACTTCTTCAAATAGAGCAAAAAGCTCTTTAAGACCCATACTCTCTTTTACAGGAGCAGGGCTTAAAAAGCTTTCTACAATTTGGTCTAATTCATTATTGTTTTTCATGATAATAAATAGTATTAAACAATAATATCAGCAATACCAAGCTTAACTGCTTCTTCTGCTGAAAGATAAACATTAACTTTACGGTTAATCATTCGACGTAGTTGTTGGTAGGTCATATTGGTTTCATCTGCTAAGGCTTTGAGATAAGCAGTTTGAATATATCGGATCTCGTTCATTTCATTTTCAAGATTATGAAGAGGTCCAACATTACCACCAATAACAGAGTGAATCATTACACGACAATTCTTTCCAATCTTACGTTTACCTTTGGTTCCCGCTGCGAGAAGAAGGACTCCAGCAGACATTACTTTACCAATACCAAAGGTTTCAATATCACATTTATTCTTAACTACTCGCATAATATCATAAAGAGCAAACATATCATCAGCAGATCCACCTGGAGTATTTAGAAGAAGCTCGATTGGTTGATTTACAGTTTCTACTTCGCTATCTGGATCATCTGGATTGGTTGGATTTTCAACTTCGGCATCTTCCGCAAGTTCAATCATAGCACCAATAATCTGAGAAATCTTGCCTTCTTCTACCTCTCCAAAAAGACCAATTGTACGGCTATCTGGTTTATCGGATGCTGCTGCTGGCATAATAAGCGAAAACGCAGAAGGCTTTTTAGAGGTATCTTCTTTCTCTGGTTCATCATCATCGTCGTGATCGTGCTCGTCGTTAACCTTCTTGCCTTTATTGAATAGCATTTTGACTCCTAGATTCTTTTTTGTTTAATTAATTTTTCTACATATTTGGTAGCAGAAGCCCAATCGTGAAATGGAAGGTCTTTCTTTAATGGTTGAGGGGCTGAGCTTATAAACGATATAATAACCGATTCTTTCCAACTTGTAAACCACTTGTCGAACAAAGATAGTTGAAACTTTATTTGTTCTTCATCAAGACCTTTTTCTTTAAGGACTTCTACCTTCAACTGACGTAGGTATTCTAACTCCTGTGCTATCATAATCAAGGGTATTAAAATACGATCTGACATTAATCTTGAAAATTGTGTTATAACTCCAATATCCAAGATAGCAGAGAATATCTTTGAGAATAAAATTCCTGCCACAAAGAACAGAAACCACGATAGATACATTTAAACTCCAAATAAAAAACTACGCAGGATCATTATAATCCTGCGTAGCCAAAAGAGCAACCTTTATTATTTATCTAGGAGACATTATCAAACTAATCTGCGAATAACTCTTTTCAATACTTCGTTAATTATTTCGTTATCTGTGAGGATTTCAAGGTTTTCTAAACCTTCTGCGAGTTGTTCCTCGTCTTCAGCGGGTTCGGCAGGTTCATCACCCCCTTCATCGCCTCCCTCCATGCTGTCCTCTTCTTCTGCTGGTTCTTCCATATCCATTTCGGGCTCTTCTTCTTCGCCACCCATTTCATCGGCAAGACCAAGTTCTTCTAGGGCTGTTTTGACGGCATCTTTAATAACGGTCTTTAAATCTTCAACTGAATCAAATTCTACTTCACCTTCATCTTCGCCGCCCATATCCATATCTAATTCTTCATCACCAACGACGGAAGGCTCTTCGCCCATAGCTCCGTCACCAATATCCATGCCACCATCTTCTTCTGGCATTTCTTCGCCCATATCGCCCATATCTTCATCTTCACGGGCACCCATAGCATAATTTTCTTTCAATACTGATTTACTTGTTTTAGATTCTTTAAGGAAACTCTTTGTTGCGTTTTGATCAATATTAGCAAGTTTCATCCACTTTGCTACTTGACTCTCTGATAATAAAGGCTTTCTGCTCATGTTGTTTTGCTCCTAACAAAATTAAATAGTATGAAAAATTTAAAAATACCGTTTTAGTATTCAATATCCTCAATATTTTCTATAATATCAAAAATATTTTCAACTTCTTCGTTAGATAAGTAGTATTCACTTTCTAATCTTCTTCCAACTTCTACTAATTTTTCTATTTTTTTAATTCTATTTTTAGGAGTTTTACGTTTTGTGTTAAACCATTCCATAAATTTAGGGTCATAAGAAAGGTAGGCTTCAACAACGCTACGAAAAAACTTAGCACCGTTAAAGCCATCATTTTTAAGACGAACAATTAATTCAACAGAATTTTCTACTCTTTCGTAAAAAACAATCAATTTAAATATTGATTTATCTATTACCTTTTTTGGTCGCTTAGCTTGTTCCATCAACTTCTCTTTAGAATATGAGTGTCACTTTCTCTCGCGCCAGAGGAGGTTTGTCTAACAAAACGAGCTTTAGCCCATAGTTCATTAATAGTTCTTGCTCCACTGTAAGAAAAGCCAGAGCGAATACCATTTTCAACCTGCTCAATAATAGCATTTGTCTCCCCCTTGTATTGGATAATTGTGGAGATTCCTTCAAGAGAAGATGTTTTACCTCTCCAATCCATTTGTGCGTCTTTTGAAGCCATACCACGATAAGTTTTTGAAGCTTCCCCTGTCCTTGCGCTAACATAGGTTTCACCTGGAGTTTTAGAGCTTCCAGCGAGAACTGAACCCAGCATACAGAAATCAGCACCCACACCGAGAGCTTTAACCATATCACCAGAATTTCTAATACCACCGTCCGCAATAACCGCAACATTATAAGGAGTCCTCGCACAATCTATAACAGAATCCAAAGAAGGAACACCGTGACCAGTTTGAATGCGAGTAGAGCAAATGCTACCACCCCCAATACCGACACGAATTGAATTAGCACCCCAAGAAGCCAGATTGTTAAATCCGTCAATCGTCGCAACGTTTCCAGCCATAAGGTGCGGACCATCGCCTAACTTCTCCCTAAGAGTAATTAGGGCATTTTTCATCAAAATGTGGTCACCGTGGGCAACATCTAAACAAAGAATTTTAACATTTGATTCTACTAAAGCTGTGGCTCTTTCGATATAATCGCCTGTAATGCCAATAGCGCATCCAAACTTATTGGAACCAATTTCTTCGTAGATTGTATCAGCTATTTCACACTGTCTTTCAATAGTATTATATCTATGAACAATTCCAAGACCACCCATTTTACCAATTAGAATAGCCATTTGGTCTTCTGTGACTGTATCCATAGGAGAAGAAATAACAGGAAGGTTAAACCATAGACCTCTTTCTTCATCCAACCAATTCCCAATATTTACTTCTTTACGACTTTGAATATCGCTATATTGAGGAACCATCAATACATCATCATAAGTTAGAGCTTCACGGAACATTAATCCTCCACTTCGTTCGCAACCTTTACAAGATAATCTAATACCGCTTGGTCGTCAACATAGTAATTGTCCCCTGCTGGAAATCCATTACCAAGAAGCTGCATGATCCTTAAATGTGGATATTTAACCCATGCTTTCTTTAAGAAATAAAGCATTTCTTCTCTCATTTCAATTCTATCAAAATTACTCATTCAAATACCCTTCTAAATGTTCAATAATATAATCTCTTGAATATCCCGACTTTGGATCTGGGTTATCGTCGGGATATACAACATGGTATAAATCGTCACCATCAATAATGAATATCTCTGGCACACCATCAATACCAAATAGCTGGAATAACTTTCTTTGTGCCCTAGAGTTAACATTACCAAACTTAAATTTGTCGCTATACTCTTCTGCTATCTTATTAAAGATTGGATCTAAAGCTTTACAAAGGTGACAAGTTGGATTAGTAAATTTAATTACATAAGGTTTGTCGGACTTTGTTATTTCATCAAAATCTTCAAATGCCAATTCTTTAACAAGAGTATTATTTTTTATTATTATTTTCATAGTAGCTAATTAACCTTTCTGTATACCATTTAATTTTTTTAAGATCTTTTAATGGTGTGCCTTTATGCTTATATCTCAAAATATACTTAATTACATTAGCAGCACAAAAAGCTTCACCCAAACCTTGATCTTCAATAACATCAATAGCTTCAATCTCACCAAAATTATAATGTTCTGGGTGGTTTACTTCTTCTCTGCTTTGTAGTGCTTTAGTCATTTGCTCCGCACTTGGAATTCTATAATCATAGTTGCTCATTTTCCGTCTCCTTAACCAAATCTTCTGCCCAAGCTTGAACATTCTTATAACATTCGGGGCAGAATAATCTAACTGTTTTACTTTCATTAAACACCATTACAGACCAAGTAGTTGCTTGTTGCTTATTTAGTTTATCATAAGGTTGTTCGCATCCATTACACTTATTTGGTAAGGCATCAAACAACATTACCTTTTCTTGGATAAGTTGATTTTGTTTTTTAATCTTTCTTGCTGCTGAACTCATGGATTAAATCCTTCAATTGTTTCTGGGTTAGCACTAAATAACACTCTTTTAAGTGTTGTGCTTGCTTTGAAAAGACAAATTTGGACATATTCTTTCATCTGCTCCAAACTCTCAAACTCAAGAAGAGTTGAATTGTAAAACAAACGATATACACCAACTTTCTGTAGGATATCACACTTATTAACAATTAGGTCAGTAGCTCCACCAACCTCAACTGCTTCAATTAGTTTATCAAGATTAAGCCAATTTACTTTTCGTCTACGTCCTGTTGTAACACCATATTCGTGACCTAAATCACCAATAAACTTTAATGTCTGGTCCTCAAGTAAATTTGCTGGGAACAAAGGATCTTCTCCAGATCTTGTGTCATAAATCTTAGCACAAGCATATATACTTTTGATCTTCTGTGGAGCAAAGCCTAATGAGCAAGCACCATAAGGTAAACATTCACTTGAAGTAACAAATGGATAATTTCCATAATTAATATCAAGATGGTAACCCTGTGCTCCTTCGCAAAGTATATTCCCATATAGTTTTTCAGTTAAAATATAAGATTTATCTAATGTGCTATCTCTGGCAAGTAAACCCTTTCTGGCGGCTTTGTCTCGATATGCTGGCGCAATTCCTTGTGAAGTCGTGCCAAGATGCCCTAAAGTAGCTTTATCTTCAGCAATATGCTCGTTTGTTACGATATGTGCTAGAGGATGAACTTTAACAAGTGAAGTATTGATTCCACCAGCTTTTAGCTCTTCAATCTCTTTATAAAAAGCATCAATATTTACAACACAATTAGGACCAATAACCGATGTGATACCATAAAAAACACCAGACGGAACAACGTGAGTAGAATACTTTTTACCATCGTGATAAATAGTATGACCAGCGTTTGAACCACCATTCCAACGACAAACAAAGTTGTAATAGTTCTTGCGAGTATGTGTTTTCTTTGAAGCTAAAACATGAGTAATTTTACCCTTGCCTTCATCACCCCAAGAAGCACCATATACAATATCTACATTCTTAATTGGTTTCATTTAATTACCTTTCCTTTGGTGTCCATCTGTCCAAACATAAGACCAAATCGTGAAGAGTCAAATACAACAACCATAGATGGAAATGGTGCTGAATTTTTAGAACCTCCAAACTTAAGCCTTCCTTTAACAAAAAGAATTTCATTAGCTTTCATACAATAATCATGAAAGAACTTTGTATCTGTTCTCGCAGCAACAAGCATAACTATTTTTGTGTTTGGCTTTTTGCCTTCTTCATAAGCTTTATACATCCATTCCTTTGCTTTTGAATAAGGAGGATTACAAAATACTGTTTCTCCTCCCCAATCCTTAGAAAGTCCATCATCGTTCATAGTGTAGAACTTGGAACATTTCGCATTTGTAGCATCTGCACAGGGATCAAGTGTAAAAGTATATTTAGCATTTAGCCCATCATAAAAATCTTGACTTGTAGCCCACTCGTCTTTATCGGCAGACCATACAACTTTATTCATTTAGTTCTCCTAATCCATCAAGTTCAAAAGCAAATACCTTTTCGTAATAACCACTTTCAAAACAATATATCTCATGAAGTTCAAGTGTTTCTTCAATCATTTCTTCACTTGAAGGTCTTGTTTCAAACAGCTTACGAATAAAGATACCGTATACGAGAGCAGCTTGGTTCTCATATAAACGGTATCTTACTAAATCACCATAACTAGGTTCCTGTGCTGCCGAATCCACCCGCTCCACGTTCAGTGTCATTTAACCTCTCTACAAATGTAAATTCTTCGGTGCTAATCTTCTCTGGAATAGCTTGAGCAATCCTATCTCCAATCTCAAAATGGAAGTAAGTAGTGCTTGTATTGTGAAGAATAACCTTCCATTCTCCTCTATAACTAGAATCAATAACACCAGCAAGCACGTTGATACCACCCTTTACTGCCAATCCAGAACGAGGAGCAACACGCATGTAATATTCTGGGCTGAAGGAAGTGCAGATACCAACAGGAACCATCATACGTTCATTTGGAGCAATAGAACCTTCTTCGGTAGCATATAAATCAAAGCCAGCATTACCATCTGCTCTTTGTTGTAGATTAACAAATCCTGGCATTTTAATAACTTTAAGGTTTAAACTCATTTCTTCCTCTCAAAAATAACTGTTTCATCTTGGCTCGTAGCATTAGAACCAAACTCTAACCATTCTAACGTATCGTGACCCCAATCGTCATTATTATCTTGTTGAAATCTGACTTTTGATTGGGGCCATTCTTCTATGATTTTCTCCCAAATTTCAATTGGGATCTGAACTAATACTTTTCCGTTTGATGCTTCAAATTCGTGACCATTAACTTGAAGATATACATTTCCATTATCAAAAATTTCTTGATAAAAATGGAATTCTTTACCATAAGATAGGGTAACTTTTGTGCTCATGACAACTCCTTATAACATTATATTTAGTTAGAGGCAAGAAGCTCGCGATACTTAAATAGTGCGATCTCCTTGAACTTAGCCTCAAGCATAATATCTACATCGTGACCGTGTGTGTCCATAGTAGACCAATAACTATCAGAGTGAGCCTGTGCGGGACACTTGATATTCTGCTCAACGGAACGCGACTGAGAGTAATGAACAACAGGCTTTACATTACCCCAAGTAGTAACGGCAATAGCAAGCGCATCAGCAGAAGACATACCACCATTATTAAGTGAATGGTGATGTTCGTCGTAAACAATTGGAATGTTGGTGTGCTTGTAAATGAGGTTATAAAGTTCCTCAACAGTATAGAGAGAGGGCTTATCATCGTTCTCCAGAGTAAAGCGGCACTTGACATTATCGGGAACAAGATCCCAATTATTAAGAAATTGAGCAACAGCCATAGGCTTGTCCTTGTAAGTTGCACCAACATGAATATTGATCTTGTTGTAATGCGTGTGAGAAAGACCCATAAGGTCAAGGATATCGGCGTGGATAGAAAGATCCTTGATGGTATTAGCGGTCACAGAAGGGTTAGAAGAAGTGAGCTTGTTAAAAGGACCAGGATGAAAACTAAGACGCTGACCGACAGAAGTAGCGTAGTCACCACACTTGCGAAGCATAGCAGCAATCTGCTCAATATTAGGAAGGTTGTAAATACCATACTCGGAAGCCCAAGGGAACATATCGGAGGACATACGGTAAAACTTAATACCGTTAGCCTCGTTCCAAAGAAGGATAGTATAGAGGTCACAAACATTCTGGTAAGCAAGCTGAGCGGCATAATTGATACCACGCTCGTCAAAGGTCTTACGGATCATAGTGCGATTGGTGGTCACGCGGAGCTTAGCGGGACGCTCAGAAAGACCCATGTTGATGCAGGCATAGCCAAGATTAGTAGACAAGAGAAACCCTCCAAGGACATAGTATCCAAGGAGGGTTAGAACGTCAATAGAACAAATTATCTTCTTTTGTTTTCTCTCATACCTTTTACATCGCCATATGGTTTACCACCTAATTGAGCAGCAAATCCTTTCATACCTACATCCGATCTAACATCTTTTCCTAATGGATTCAAAGATGTTCTTAGAGGTTGTGAACCTATATCTATACCAAGTTTTTGTGCTACTTCTTTGCTAATTGTAAATTCCATAGGCTTCATCTGTGTTTCGGTTTTTATTAAAGCAGCATAACCACCAGCAGTTTTAACAATTGGTATCATTTCATTACCACTGTGACTAGCGAAATCTAAACTTTCACCACCAAAATCAGCACCAGAGGCAGAAGTAAATTTGGTTCCTACTTCTTTTTGAGCTTTTTGTAGTTCGCTAAAAGGCACTTCTTTTATTGGTTGTTGGTTCATTTCATTTAGAAGACCAATTAATTCTTCTTTTATAATTTGTCTTATTTTTGCTTCTGTTAATCTCATAATAAAAAAGTTCCTTACCAATTAAATAGTAAGGAACCTTTAAATAAAGCAACTAAATTAATTACTTTATTGGAAGAACACCAGATTCTATACCACGAAGTAAAAGTTCAACAATTTCGTTCATTTCTTCTACTTGTGGGTTACCAGATTGAAGCATTCTGTGAACTTGACCTAATCCATTATATACATTTTTATATTTTACTCTTGCTTGATTGCCTTGTGTTTTAAGTTTCGTTTCTTGATTTTGACCTTCAAGCTCATTTGCTTCATCAGCCTCTTTATTGCCTTGGGCCCACACATCATCATAAGTGCCCTTTAAATAGCTTTCGTTAAGAGTTTGTTTAACTAATCTTCTTAAATACTGTTCTGTTAATTTCATAGTAATATGCCTCTCCTATTACTCAAATAATTAGTCGTTATTTTTATATTAAGCCAACAATCTAAGTTGTTTTGCTACATTATTTATACTAAATCCCCATTCATCGTGATTTGGTTTAATCATATATGGACGATTAATGAAGACGGTATCTTTCTCTTTTACTCCCCAACATTTAACTTGAGTTTCAGTATTAGTAGAATCGATACCATTTAGAACCCAATAATCTTTACCAGTTGCAGTTTTCTTCTTTACGATCTCGCGAACAATAAACCAAGCAAGTCCAAGTTCTTCATCATACTCCGAAAGAGGTGGAACAAACTTTTCATCAAGCCTATTCATAATTTCAACAGGAACAACAAGATTTACTGGGTAAACACCTGTAAGCTCTGTTAAATACTGGATCTTTTCTTCTTGGCTGAACTCTCCTTCTGGTTTATAAAGCTCAATATTCTCAATTAGATTCTTCAGTTTACGAGGACGGTCAACTGCTACTGCTGACCAGAAATGTTTAGCTCCTGTAAATCTTTCATCAACAAGAGTATCCATAGCTCCAGAACGAACAAGAACGTCAATAGCTTTTTTGTTTAGTTTACTGTATGTAATATTCTCATTAAAAAGGAACTCTTCTACTGTCTTGAATGGACGATTATTAAAGATTTGTTGAATAGCTACATCGCCAAGTCCTTTAATTGAAGAAAGTGGTTGAATTAGAGTATTTCCATCATCACCAATTTCCCACACCAAACCAGAAGTATTGATGTTTAGTTTCTCAATTTTGAAACCCATAGATTTAGCAAGATTGATAGCATATTCTTTGTTCTTCGCATCTTCTTTATCCAAGAAAGCAGCAAACCATTCTGCTTTATAATAAGTCAGTAGCCAAGCACACTGAAATGATAGGATCGAATAACAAACGGCATGAGATTTATTGAAACCGTAGCCTGAAAAATATTCAAAGGTTTCCCACATTCTTTGTGCTTCAAGTGATGAAACACCCTTTTCGATACAACCCTCAACGAATTTGTGATGAATTTTGTCCTTTTCTTCAAAGCCTTTACCTGTTCCTTTCTTGGTTAGAAGTTTACGAAGTTTATTGCCTTCATCAAGGTCTACATCTTTACCAAGTTTGTGAGCCAGAATAGCAATTTGCTCTTGGAAAATCAAAAAGCCATGAGTTTGCTTTGTGACTTCTTTTGCGATTGGATGGATATATTTGATGCTTTCTGGTTCTTCTACTGCCTTGATGTAGTCCTTATCTACATCTGCACCAAGAGGGCCTGGTCGATAAATAGATGTAATTGCTGATAGATCGATAATATTGCGTGGCTTTACTTTCTTTGCGAACTCTTGAACAGGACGCTCTGTAAATTGAAAGACACCAGCAAAGTTACCTTTCTCAAATACATTCTTATATACCTTGCTATCGTTCATATTCATAACGTCTGGGTGTAAGTTTTCGTTGTAGAAAGCCTTTACATCATCGAAAGTTGGATTTTTGATGCCCTTATGACGCTTTAGAATATGGCGAATAGCACCTTCAATCATTCGTAAAGAAGCAATACCAAGAATATCAAATTTAATGAAACCCATAGGCTCCAAATGACGGACGTTTTGACCCTCTGACCAAGGAGTTTGACGTACACCATCGGAGTTAATTAGGGGCATGTATTTATCAAGGTTTTCTCCAACTACAACACCACCAGCATGACGAGAACAAGAACGAACTTGTCCATAAAGAGCGTTAATGTGCTCCGCAATATGAGGATACTTCTTTAGGAATTCTTGTAGTGTAGATGAATGCTTTTTTACTTCCTCAAATGTAGGAGTATAAACACCAGATTTAATACCATGTTCTTTCTTCGCCAAAGGTGTAGCTTCTGCCATCATTTTAGATGTTACATCATTTACTTCCTTGAATGAAATATCGTAGAACTTGCTGATATCCTTAACAAGTGACTTAAGCTGAAGAGTATTCCAGTTAGAAATTGGAACTACGGTAGTATCACCCCATTCCTTAATTAGCATATCCTTAAGCACCATAGGATCAGCAACGTCATAATCGATATCTGGGAAACCATCTTGGTTCTTCGTCATGAATCGCTCAAATAGAAGTCCATGCTTAATTGGATCTACTTGTGTAATTCCAAGAGCATAAGATACAAGTGAGCCAGCAGCAGAACCACGACCAGGACCAACTAGTTGAATTCCTTGTGCTTTATCGCTAATCGCCTTCATAGTAAGGAAATACTTACTAAAACCACGACCTTCGATAACCTCAAGTTCCTGTTCAAGTTGCTTAATATAATTTGGCTTCATAAGATTTAGTTTACGAAGACCTTCGATAGAATATTCCTTAAGTGCTTCACCAGCAGTAAAACCAGCAGGGACAACAAATTCTGGAAGACGAACAGTTGTATCTGGCATGAAGTTTTCAATACGTTCATGCGCGATCTTATAACTGTTTGTAATGCTTTCAAGAATTAGGCTTTGCTGATAATGAGTATTACACTCTTTAGAATACTTTTGGAAAGCCTCAAACATTTGGTCACCGTTCTTTGGATAAAGCTCGTAACCAATTTCATCAACACCAGCGGGAAGCTCGGAATTACCCTCAGCCCACTCTGGTTTGCCCTTACCTAGCCAACCAAGACGCTTATAAAGCTCACGGTCCTTCCAAGCATTAGGATTTGGATAGTGACTGTCACAAGTAGAAACAAGTCCAATACCAAACTCTTCCTGCATTTTGATGATATACTTATTTAGAGTATGCTGCTCTGGCACATTATTCCACTGTAGCTCACCATACCAACGATCACCAAAAATACTGACCATACGCTTAGTTGTTTCACGGAAAGAATTTAGAATAGCGTCTTCACCCTTATCTTTGTTTTCCCAATAACAACCAGCATAAACACCACCAAGACAAGCAGAAAGAGCGATTACGCCCTCGTTATATTTCTCCAGCATATCAAAATCCATACGAGGATAACGATAATAGTTTTCGGTCTTATAACTCTCCGAAACAAGCTTGAAGATATTATTAAGACCCTGCTGATTTTGAGCCAAAAGAACAAGGTGACGACGACGATTAAGAAGTGACTTAATCTCCTTCTTTGAAGCATTTTCATCTTCAACAGTAGCACCAGAAACTGCTTCATCGTCTGTTGCTGCCTTCTTCTCAAGCTTGTTCTTTTCGTATTCTACCCGCCAATCGGTAATAGAAGGAATAAAGTAAGCTTCAACACCAAAGATAGGCTTGAAGTTCTTACCTTCCTTCTTCATCTTTTTGGCATGGAGAACTTGCCAAGAAAGACCATTCATATTTCCATGATCCGTCAAGGCAAGCGCATCCATACCATTAGAATAAGCAAATTCCATATGGTCGGGAGGATAACCCATAGCATCAAAAATAGAACCTGCTACTGAATGGGCATGAAGCCCGACAAATGGAATGTTACTCATTTTACCCCTCGTAGTTGTCGTTATCGTCTTCCGCTACATAACCGTCACCTACCCAATAGGCAACCTCTTCAATTTCTTGATCTTGGCTATTCTCTCCCAAAGATCCGTTAGTTGAAGTATCTGGATCTCTTGGGTATGCTTCAACAAATTCAGTATTCATAAGTTCTCCATCAGTAAATTTAAGCTTCCAAACTTCATCAACACCATAAATGGTAATCCATCCATGATAATTTGCATCTTCATCACCTACATATACACTACGAAGTATCCCAAAAACAGGATGGGTTCGTTCGTCTTCTGGGACAGTTTCATACTTATACACTCTGTGGATAAGCCTACGATCCTTTAGATAATAAGTATATAGCGCATTATCAAGAGATTTAGTTTGGTATTCTCCAACAAGAGGACCATTCTCAATATTTTCAATAATCTCAACAGTATCATACATTCCCATCGTTTTGTTCTCCAATTATAGTGTGTTTAAAATCTTTGAAATACTTTTTTATAATATCAGCAGTATAGTATTTACTTTGATCTGATCCCATATAATCACGATACCCACTCCAGCTTCCTACGTTATGGTAGCTCTTTGCTGGTATTGATTCGTATTCCTTAATGATATCACTTACAAAAATATCGTCAAGACCATACAAACGAGGATCTGGTCCTGGTATTTTACTCTTTATTCTGTTTCTAAATTGTTTAAACTGATCTCTGGAAAATGTAAATCCTAAATATTCTCCATCCATCACAGTTTTACCTTCTGGTGAGGTAACTAAATAGTTTTTATCAATTACAGAAAGCTCTTTCCTATGATATTTTAATTGCTTTGGATGATAAACACCGTATGGGAAAGCAACATAATACATATGAGGAATATACCATCGAGACATTACCCAACCAATATAAAAGGCGTGGTAAGCTCCTTGTAAGGCGGAGAAACCTAAACTATCTCTTTTACCCATATGCTTAGACATAACCGATACATAAAATATAGGCACTCTTTCAAACGAGTTAACAACGCCTATTGCTGGATTAAAACCTGTATAAAAAGAATTAACTGGTTCATATACAAAGTTGCCTATTTTATGTTTTAATAGTGGCATAACGTCTGGGTAACAAACAACCCAAATAGTTTCGCAGCCAGCCCAAGCACATTCTAATATGGCTCTTTCTACCATAGTATAATTTGGTCCAATAGGCATCAAACTATCGTGCCAAGGCATTTTAAAATCAAGAGCCTCACCAGAAACAGGAACAATACCTGCTA
>Ga0222713_10002159_pt1 | contig 21197 bp, 17 predicted proteins | sample C33_649DmetaG_FD_165061 | JGI IMG/M metagenome (GOLD analysis project Ga0222713, IMG submission 165061) | Estuarine water microbial communities from San Francisco Bay, California, United States - C33_649D | ecosystem: Environmental > Aquatic > Marine > Unclassified | place: USA: California...
CGCAGGGTTCATCGCTGGACTGGACACAGCGCAGAAGCCAGCAAGGCTTGCCACGGCTGTTCAGCGCCGTGGGCCTTGCACGCGAAACGCTGCACCAAGAGGCGCCAGAACTCGCCAGGCGGGCCGATCACGTCATCATCGACGGCCCGCCACGCATCGCGGCACTGGCGCGCTCCGCGCTGCTGGCGGCCGAGCGCGTGCTGATCCCCGTGCAGCCCAGCCCCTACGACCTGTGGGCCAGCGCCGAGATGGTGGCGCTGATCCGCGAAGCGCAAGTGTTTCGGCCTGCGCTGCGCGCGGCCTTCGTCATCAATCGGCGCGTCAGTACCACCGTGATCGGGCGCGAAGCGCGCCAGGCGCTGGCCGACCAACCGCTTCCTGCGCTGCGCGCGGAAGTGCATCAGCGCATCGTGTTCGCTGACAGCGTGGCCGCAGGCCGGCTTGCACGCGAGACGGCGCCGGACAGCGCCGCCGCGCGCGAAATCACCGCGCTGGTGGACGAACTGCTGCGGTGGCCGACATGACAGCGAAGCCGCCACCTCGCGCAAAGCGCGTCGGCATCGGCGCGCGTCCACCTGCGAATCCGCACGCCGAGGCGTGGATTCGCCAGGGCGATGCCGATGCACTTGGCAAGGGCGACCTCTACACGGCTCGCCTGACCCTCGACATCACGCCCGCGATGCGGGCGCGCATCAAGGTTTCGGCTTTCACGCAGGGCGTGACCGTGGCCGACCTGCTGCGCGGCCTGCTGGAGCGGGAGTTTCCAGAGCACCGCAGGGAGAACACCCCATGACCGCATCCGCTTCGCCTGCCGCTGGCGCGGCCACGGCTGCGCTCGCAGCACCTTCCGGCCATCCTGCCAGCGCGCCGCTGACGCGCGTGGCGCTGGCCTACATCGAACCACGCTTCAAGCTCTACCTGCGCTTCGGCGAACCTGCGCGCACGCACCAGCTCAACCGCTGGCGGCGCTGCGCCGTGTTCCTGCCGGGTGCCATGTTGTGCCGCATCCGGTGGGAGGCCAACGACTACGGCACGATCCGCTGGCAGCTCATGGTGATGCAGGCTTGCACGCCGCTCGACGCGGCGCAGCGCATCCCCGGCGTGCAGCCGGGCGCACGCCTGCTGCTGCACGCCGAAGGCGAAAACGCGGTGCGTGCCGTGCTGAAACGCATCGACGGCATCGACGCACAGAGCATCGCCGCCATCGACGTGTCGCCCGCGTATTGGCGCACGCTCGCCAACCGGCTCGCGGCGCGCCTGCCGCTGCCCGAATACACCGCAGAACGGCACGCCGCCTGGCTGGCCGGGAGGACATTCCCATGACCGCGATTTCCACGACCGGCCCCGCGCCGCATCCTCGCTCGCGCCTGCGCGCTCGCATCGTGCTGGCGGGCTTCACCGCCGCCGGCCTCGCTGCTTTGGCCTGGGCGGCGTTCGTGCAGCCGCTGCCGCGCCTGATCTACAACCCGTCCGACAGCGTGGCGGTCGGCTGGTATCGCGTGCAGCCGCTCGACCATCGGGCGGCCTCGCTGCCACGTCCTTTGTCCGTGGACAGCATCGTCCTGACCCGATTGCCTGCCGACGCTGCCGCGCTCGCTGCGCAGCGCGGCTACCTGCCGGCCCGCGTGCCGTTGCTCAAACGTGTAGGCGCGGTCGCGCCGCAACACGTTTGCATCGTCGCCGGGCAGGTACGCATCGACGGCGTGCCGGTGGCCGCCGCGCTGCCTGCCGACCGGCTGGGCCGGCCGCTGCCATCCTTGCTGCTTTGCCGCCGCCTCGAACCGGGCGAGCTGTTCCTGTTGAGCGTGACGAATCCGGCCTCGTTCGACAGCCGCTATTTCGGCCCGGTCAGCGCGTCCGCCGTGATCGGCGTCGCGCATCCGGTGTGGATGGAGACACGCCCATGATGGCCGCCGATTCGCTGCACGTCGCCGTGCCTCTCATCGTGCCATCGGGCATGTCGTTCCGGCTGCTGCCGCCGTGTCGTCGCGCGTGCAGCGCGGGCGCATTCGCACCGCACTTCGCGCTGCCTTCGGCGCAGCCGTCCAACGTGCAGGCGTCTTGCCTCGAACGCGCCCGGCCTGCGGCCGTGCCCGCGTTCGCCGGCGCGCTGGCTGCTCGCGCAGCAGCGCCGCGGGGCCGCCGCTGCCCGGAGCGTCAGCGAGGGGCAAAGGCGGAAGGCAAGACAAAAGGACGCGGCACCGGGCCGCGTCGAAAGCCTGTCTGCACATGGGGGGAACGCGGCACGGAGCGGCTTCGCCGCCGTGCCGCGTTCGGCGCGAGGGTCGCGCCAATGCAGGCATGTCCGCGTGCTTCGCACGCCCGAGCACGCCACAACTTCGGCCAGAGCTTGCAGGGAGCGCAGCCATGACCGATCCCCGCGACGACGATTTCCGGGTGCGCCCCAGCGCCCCGAGGAACCGGGGCAAGGGCCAGAGCTTCGTTTCCAAGGTGCTCAAGCAGGCGGGCAAGGCCAGCAGCGGCAAGTCGGCGGTGCGCCGTCCTGCCACGGCTGGGGACAAGGGCCAGCGGCCCGGCTCACGCCTGGGGCGCGGCCATACGGCGGCGCGCTTCGCAGGGACGAGGCTGACGCCCATGTCGCGGCGCGTGACCATCAAGACGCTGCTGGTCAACCAGCGCAACGCCAGCCCGCAATCGCTCGCCAAGCACCTGCGCTACGTCGAGCGCGACGGCGCGGGCCGCGATGGCGAACCGGGCCGGGCCTACGGGTCGCAGGCCGACGAAGCCGACCTCGACGCCTTCAAGGAACGCTGTCAGGACGACCGGCACCATTTCCGCTTCATCGTCTCCCCGGAGGACGGGGCCGCGCTGGACGACCTGCGCACCTACACCCGGCACCTGATGAACCGCATGGAGGCCGACCTGGGGACGCGGCTGGATTGGGTGGCGGTCGATCACTGGAATACGGACAACCCGCACACCCACCTGATCGTGCGCGGGCGCGACGACACTGGCAAAGACCTCATCATCGCCGGCGACTACATCGCCCACGGCGTCCGCCATCGCGCCGCCGAGTTGGCAACCGAATGGTTGGGGCCGCGCACCGAACTGGAGATCCAGCAGACCTTGCAGCGCGAGGTGGAGCAAGAGCGGTGGACGAGCCTCGACCGCACATTGCAGCGCGAAGCCGGCGAGGATGGCCGGGTACAGATCGAACGCTTCGACGAACCGACATTGCAGCGCCAGCGCCTGCTGCTGATCGGCCGGCTGCAACGCTTGCAGCGGCTTGGCCTGGCCGACGAGGTGCAGCCCGGCACCTGGGCCATTCATGCGGATGCGGAGAAGACCTTGCGCGCCCTGGGCGAGCGTGGCGACATTATCCGAACGATGCAGCGGGCCATGAGCGGCCAGGCGCGCGAGCTGGCGGTGTTCGAGCCGGGCCAGAATGCCGATGGAAGTGGCCGCACCATCGTCGGCCGCGTGGCCGCCAAGGGGCTGGCCGACGAGCTGCACGACCGCGGCTATCTGGTCATCGACGGCGTGGACGGCAAGGCCCACTACGTCGCGCTCAATGCCCGCGACGAGCTGGCGAACTACCCGACCGGTGCGGTGGTGGAGGTGCGCGGTTCTGCCGAGGTACGGGCGGCCGACAAGAACATCGCCGCGCTGGCGAGCGATGGCCTGTATCGCGCCGACCACCACCTTGCCATCGAACAAGGCCGGGCCACGGCTGGACGCGATCCGCAGGAAGTCGTCGCGGCTCACGTTCGCCGGCTGGAAGCCCTGCGCCGGGCCGGCATCGTGGAGCGTGTGGCCGATGGACTATGGAAGGTGCCGGACGACCTGGCCGAGCGTGGCCGCCAGTACGACGCGCAACGGCTGGGCGGCGTGGCGGTGGAACTGAAATCGCACCTACCCATCGAGCGGCAGGCCCGTGTGATCGGGGCCACCTGGCTCGACCAGCAACTGATCGGCGGCGGTCGAGGGCTGGGCGACTTGGGCTTTGGTGGCGAGGCCAAGCAGGCCATGCAACAGCGCGCCGACTTCCTCGAAGAACAGGGGCTGGCCCAGCGGCGCGGGCAGCGGGTGATCCTTGCTCGCAACCTGCTGGGGACGCTGCGCAATCGGGAGCTGGCGCAAGTCGCAAAGGATATTGCCGCCGATACTGGCCTGGAGCATCGGCCCGTCGCCGACGGTCAGCGCGTGGCCGGCATCTACCGGCGCTCCATCATGCTAGCGAGCGGGCGCTACGCGATGCTGGACGACGGCAAGGGATTCAGCTTGGTGCCGTGGCAGCCGGTGATTGAACAGCGGCTGGGGCGGCAGCTTGCCACAACGGCGCACAGCCGAGGCGTGTCGTGGGAGATTGGGCGGCAGCGTGGACCTACCATTGGATAGCAGGCTGTTGGAACACGTTCATAAAAGGATATGACTCATGTTCAGCCTCAGAGCATGACCCATGTGCTGTTGTTAACGATACTTATGTGGCCAAATGAAACCTGTATTGGTTGTTCAGCAGTAGCGATAAAAGCTATACAGTCCCTCTCCCCATGAAATTGTCTAACACATGAATTCTCCTTAGAATCAGAGGCTATGTCCCGTACGATCCGACAACTTCTCCGTCTATTGCGCCTTCCGGCGCTGACGGTGTTGTTGTTTTCGGTACTGGCCAATCCGGTTCTTGCCACGGTAGGGGATATGCACGAAGCCGTGCGTGGCAATACTGCGCATCTGGATCATCCCCTTCAGGCACATGATGCCAGCGATGATGCAGTCATCGACGACGATGGAAAAACGGGCGATCTATTGCACGCCCTGATGCACGGTGTACATGGCTGTGGCCACCAGACGGCGCTTCCTGCGTTGTTCGTGTCTCTCATCTTCTCTCAGATTCCTGCTGTAATACCGCATTCCGAGTCGGTATTTTCGGTTTCTGCTGGTCAGACTTCGCCGATCCGTCCTCCGATCGCAGGTTGATGTCCCGTCCGGTTCCTTGGGAACCGGCGCACGTCCCTGAGTTCATCGGAGAATCCCCATGTGGTTGCGATTGGCGGCATTGGCCGTCTTCGCGGTCGTGCCCGTGCTTCACGCACAGGAACGGTCGCCTGTTCCCCTTTTCACCCTCGACCAAGCGATCCAGCGGGTCGCCTCAACTCACCCCGACCTACGCCTGGTTGATGGTCGTCGCGACGTGCTGCAGGCCAACTTGGATGCGGCCGGCCTGCGCCCGCCGCTGACGCTGGGTGCGACGCTGGAGAATGCCGCTGGCAGCGGCACCTACCGTGGCTTCGACCAAGCCGAGTTGACCGTCACCCTGGCCGGTACGCTCGAACGCGGCGGCAAGCTCGATGCCCGCCGTACCCTGGTGCAAGCCAACATCGACAACCTCGCGCCGCAGCGCGAGATTGCGCGTCTGGATCTGCTCGCCGAGACGGCACGACGCTATCTGGCGGTCACTGCCGCAATTCGGCAACGTGAGATTGCCGATACCGACATCGAGCAGCGCAAGCGCAGCGTCGAGGCGGCACGGCGACGACATGAGGCTGGTGCCTCGCCCGAGTCGGTCGTGCTGACCGCACAAGCGGCGCTGGCCGAGGCTGAGTTGAATCGTGAGCGCGCGCAACAACGCGAGCGGGCGGCCCGCCAGACCCTGGCGGCACTTTGGAACCAGCGCGACCCGGACTTTGGCACGGTCGCTGGCGATCCGCTGGCGCTACCGGCGTTGGAGGATTTTGCGCAGTTGAGCGCCTGGCTGGAGAGAACGCCCGAGTTGGCCCAATTGGCAGGCGAGGCGCGCATCCGCGAAGCGCAGGTGCGCTTGGCGCGTAGCGAGACCAAGGCCGACCTGCAATGGCAGATCGGCGCGCGTGCCCTGCGAGGCGATGACAACGACGTGGCGCTGATCGCGGGCCTGAGCGTGCCGCTAGGTGTGTCGCGTCGCGCCCAGCCGGGCATACGCGCCGCAGAGGCGGAACTGGCCCTGAGTTCTGTCGAACGTGAGGCGCTGTCGATCCAACTGTATTCCACGCTGTCCAGCGCCTATGGCGACTACACGACTGCGCGGATGGAAACCGAACGCCTTTCCCGGGACGTGCTGCCACGGTTGGCGAAGGCCGAACAGGCCGCCGACCGCGCTTGGCGCGCCGGGGCGATCAGTTACATGGAGTGGGCGATGTTGCAGGACCAGCGGGTACAGGCGCGCAGCCGCCAGTTGCAAGCCGCTCTCGACGCTCAGACCGCCCTCATCGAAATCCAACGTCTGACCGGCCAGCCCGTCGTCGCGGCTGCCGGCACCGCCTCCCATTCGGACAACACCCCATGAAGATTATTGCAAAGAGCCTCTCAGCCACGGCGCTGGCCTTGACGATTTCCCTGTTATTGGCCGGTTGCGGCAAGCAAGACGCTGCGCCAGCCACAGAAGACAAGTCAACGCATGCCGACGAGGAAGCCGAAGGCTCCCACGAAGAAGAAGGTGGTGAGCACGAAGAGGCCGCCGAGTCCACGGTCATCGACAAGGCCGAGGCCGATGCGAACGGCATCGCGGTCGCCCTGGCCGGCCCGGGCACCATCGCACAGGAACTGGAAGTTCAGGGCTTGCTTGCCGCGATTGACGGTAGCGTGGCCCAGGTCACGGCTCGCTACCCCGGGCGCATCCAGGCGTTACGCGCCAACGTCGGTGACCAAGTAAAAGCTGGACAGTCGCTGGCGGCTATCGAGAGCAACCTCAGCCTGAGTACATACTCGGTGGCAACGCCACTGTCGGGCGTGGTGTTGAGCCGGCAGGCTCAGGTCGGCGGTGGTGCAGCCGAAGGCCAGCCATTGTTCGAGATCGCCAATCTTTCCAAGGTCTGGGCTGACCTGAACCTGTTCGGCGACCAGATCCGCCAAGTGCCGGCCGGTGCTCCAGTCACACTCACCCGCCTGTACGACGGCAGTGCCGCCCAGGCCACCATTGAGCGCGTGTTGCCCGGCACTTTTGCCGCCAGCCAGAGTGCGATTGCCCGCATCACGCTGGACAACGCCGATGGACAGTGGCGGCCTGGCATGGCCGTGACCGCTCGCATCACGACCGCTCGCCGGGATGCGGCACTGGTGCTGCCGCTGGCAGCGTTGCAGACGATGGACGGCCGCGACGCGGTGTTCGTGCGTAGCGGTAATACCTACACTGCGCGTGCAGTGAAGACCGGTGCCCGTGATGCCACCCATGTCGAGGTTCTCGAAGGCGTGAAGGCCGGAGAAGAAGTGGTGGTTGCGCAGAGCTATCTGGTCAAGGCGGACATCGAAAAGTCCGGCGCCTCCCACGAGCACTGAGGAGACCGCCGACATGCTCGAGAAAATCATCCGCGCCTCGATCAATCATCGTTGGTTGGTCATGACCCTCACCCTGGCGCTGATCGCGGTAGGTGTCTGGAGCTTCAGACAACTACCGATTGACGTCACTCCCGACATCACCAATGTCCAGGTCCAGATCAACACGTCTGCACCTGGCTACTCACCCCTGGAGACCGAACAGCGCATCACCTATCCGGTGGAGACGGCGATGGCCGGCCTGCCGAAGATGGACTATTTCCGCTCGCTCTCGCGCTACGGCCTGTCGCAGATCACCGTGGTGTTCAAGGACGGCACGGACATCTACTTCGCCCGCCAGCAGGTGGCCGAACGCTTGTCGCAGGTGAAATCGCAGATCCCCGACGGTGTGGAGCCGACACTGGGGCCAATAGCCACCGGCATGGGTGAGATATTCAACTACACGATCGACGCCGACCCGAAGGCTCGCAAGTCCGATGGCACGACGTACACCGCTACCGATCTACGCACGTTGCAGGACTGGGTGATTCGCCCGCAGTTGCGCAACGTGCCTGGTGTCACCGAGGTCAATACCCTGGGCGGCTACAAGCGCGAGATCCACGTTACCCCTGATCCTGCACGGCTGCGCGCGCTCGGTTTCACGCTTGAAGACGTGGTACAGGCACTGCAGACCAACAACCAGAACGCCGGTGCTGGCTACATCGAACGTAATGGACAGCAGTTCCTGGTACGCATACCGGGCCAGGTGGCTGACATCCCGCAGATCCAGTCCATCGTGCTGGGTACGCGTGGTGCCGCGGTCCTGCGCATCCGCGACGTGGCTCAAGTGACCGAAGGCCTGGAATTGCGCAATGGTGCGGCTACCCAGAACGGACATGAGGTAGTGCTGGGCACGGCGATCATGCTGGTCGGTTCCAACAGCCGCGACGTGGCCCAAGCTGTCGCGGCACGCTTGAAGGAAGCTGGCAAGAGCTTGCCTGAGGGCATCACTGCCACGCCGGTCTATGACCGTACCGTTCTGGTGGACCGAACCATCGCCACGGTAGAGAAGAACCTAGTCGAAGGTGCACTGCTGGTCATCGTCATCCTGTTCGCACTGCTGGGCAACTTCCGTGCGGCACTGATCACCGCCGCGGTGATCCCGCTGGCGATGCTGTTCACCCTGACCGGCATGGCCCGCACCGGCGTGTCAGCCAACCTGATGAGCTTGGGCGCGCTGGACTTCGGTCTGATCGTCGATGGTGCGGTGATCATCATCGAAAATTGCCTACGCCGTTTTGGCGAGCGACAGCACGAACTAGGCAGGACACTGACCCTTGATGAACGCTTTGGCTTGACCGCCAGCGCCACTGCGGAGGTGATCCGTCCCAGCCTGTTCGGCCTGGGCATCATCACGGCCGTGTACCTGCCGATCTTCGCCCTGAGCGGGGTGGAAGGAAAGATGTTCCACCCGATGGCGATCACCGTGGTGATGGCCTTGGCCGGCGCGATGGTGCTGGCGCTGACCTTCGTGCCTGCGGCCATTGCCCTGGCCTTGGGGGGCAAGGTCGAGGAAAAGGAGAACCGAGTGATGGCCTGGCTACGGCGGCGCTACGAGCCGTTGCTGGGCTTCGCCTTGCGCCGCGGCGCGCTGGTCGGTATCGGCGCTGTGGTGTTGCTGGCGGGCAGTGCGGCCCTGGCCACTCGCCTGGGTAGCGAGTTCGTGCCCAACCTGGACGAAGGCGACATCGCCCTGCAGGCCATGCGCATCCCCGGCACCAGCCTGACCCAGTCGGTTGAGATGCAGCGGCGACTGGAAACGCGCCTGCTCGAAGTCCCCGAGGTGGAGCGCGTGTTCACCCGCCTGGGCACGGCGGAAGTTGCTTCCGATCCAATGCCGCCATCCGTGGGCGACGCTTATGTGATGTTGAAGCCGCGCGATCAATGGCCTGATCCATCCAAGCGCAAGGAGGCACTGGTCACAGAAATACAGGCCATTGCAGCCAAGGTACCAGGCAACAACTATGAGTTCAGTCAGCCGATCCAGATGCGTACCAATGAACTGATCTCCGGCGTGCGTGCCGACGTGGCGATCAATCTCTATGGCGATGACTTGGACACTCTGTTGCAGGTGGGTCAGCGCATTGCAGCCGCTGCTGGCAGTGTGTCCGGTGCGGCCGACGTACGCGTGGAGCAGGCGGGTGGTTTGCCGTTGTTGTCTGTCGTGCCAGACCGACTTGCGCTTTCTACCTATGGGCTGAACTTGGAGGACGTGCAGGCAACGGTGTCTACCGCCATCGGTGGCGAAGTTTCCGGCCAGTTGTTCGAGGGTGATCGTCGTTTTGACATCGTGGTGCGCCTGCCCGAGACACTGCGTCAAGACCCCGCTGCTATCGCTGCACTGCCGATTCCGTTGCCGGCCTTGCCGGACGCGGGAGGTGATGGCAAGCCGCGCACTGTGCCACTGGGCAGTGTGGCCAAGGTGGAAATGATCGAGGGCGCAAACCAGATCAACCGCTACAACGGAAAGCGTCGCATTGCAGTCACTGCCAACGTGCGCGACCGCGATCTGGGTGGCTTCGTGGCCGATTTGCAGCAGACCATCAATGCTCAGGTCCAGGTGCCTACCGGCTACTGGATCGAATACGGCGGCAGCTTCGAGCAACTGATCTCGGCCAGCCAGCGCTTGGCGATCGTGGTGCCGGTGACACTGGTGTTGATCTTTGCGTTGTTGTTCTGGGCTTTCGGATCGGTCAAGGATGCGGCGATCGTGTTCAGTGGTGTGCCGCTGGCGCTGACCGGTGGGGTGATGGCGCTAATCCTGCGCGGGATTCCGTTCTCGATTTCAGCGGGCATCGGCTTCATCGCCCTGTCCGGTGTTGCGGTGCTCAACGGCCTGGTGATGATCAGCTTCATTCGGCACATGCGCGAACAGGGCGAGTCGCTGGAACAGGCGGTGCGGCACGGTGCCGTGACCCGCCTGCGGCCGGTGTTGATGACGGCATTGGTGGCCTCGCTGGGCTTCGTGCCCATGGCGCTCAACGTCGGCGCCGGTTCGGAAGTTCAGCGACCACTGGCGACGGTGGTCATCGGCGGGATCATCTCCTCGACCCTGCTGACACTGGTGGTCCTGCCAGTGCTGTACCGATGGGTGCATAGCCGCTTTCCCGGAAAGCAAACACAGGCTGCGTGACGCCAAGCCCCGGATCACCCGCCGTTTCTTGGCGGGTGATCGGCGTACTGGTGCGAACACTAAACACCCGCCCGTAGCAAGGAGGACTCAGGAATGAGTGTCGATCACTCGCGTCATCGTCGCGATGGCTATGTCCAGGGTTCGCCGCAGAGTCCCCGATAAGGCATGTGCCATGAATGAATGTCGCCGAAATAAATCTCCGCCGAGCGCTGCGCAAGCCTTGTTCGTCAAGGCTGGTGTACGAGCAGAAAGCCGAATACTTGACGTAGGGGGTGGGATATTTCCCTTTATCGATTGGTTGCTGGAACGCGATGTCAAGGATATTTGCATATGGAATTGCCGCTTTCGTTCTCTGTATCTGTCAAAGCCTGAGATTCCACTCATCGGATCGCCAATCAAGTGGATCGATGTGGATATGACCCAGCTATTGCTGGAAAAAGGCTGCTGTACGCACTGGCACGACAGCATCGTATTACACAGATTGTTCGCACCAGCCCATCTGCGCGCCTACGCCAAGCAAGCAGCAAATGCGGTCTCGCAGGGCGGATATGCGCTTATTAGATGCGCGTCGATCAATGATGGAAAGAAACCAGAAAAAAACATTAGGAGATTTTCTAGTCCAGAAGGCGTTGCTGTCGTGCTGGGGAGTGACTTCATGTTGAAGGAAGTCCGGCGAGAAAAACTCGGCGACGGAACTGTGACTACCCACGCTCTGTTTGCACACTTATGACGTCGAGGATGCACGGTGATGGTCGATGAAAAAAAATCGCCAGCGATTTTGAAGAGTACCGGCATGCGTGGAACGATACATTTTGGTGATCGTTCGTCGTCACGCTGGGCAGGATGGCGCCCGCGGCTGTGCGTAGACACGCTTGTATGGGGTGAAGCGGTTTATATGGCGGCGTTGTTGAATGCGGCGTTCTGGCGTGCAGCTAACGCGGCAGGCGCCTTCGCGGGCAAGGGATCCATCACGACTGCGATCAGCCTGTTCCTGATCATCGTTGCGCTCAACGTGTTGCTGATACGCCCGTTGTGCACACGTTGGACGACACGTCCGATATTGAGTGTTTTCTTGCTGGTTGCCGTCTTCGCATCGTTCTTTTCAGATCGCTATGCGGTGTATTTCGATGTCGGGATGATGCGTAACATTCTCGCGACCGATCCTGCCGAATCGCGCGAGTTGCTCACTGCCGCGCTGTTGGGGCATGTGCTGCTCTATGCAACCTTGCCGCTGATCCTGATCTGGGGCTGCGTACTACGCTGGCCATCTAAACCGCGCTCCCTGTTACGGATGCTTGGCTCGATTGTACTGGCATTGGTTCTGGTCGTGGCCAGCGCGTTGCTAGGTTTCAAGGATGTGTCGGCATTGATGCGTAATCACCACGAATTGCGCTATCTGGTGGCACCGTCGAACGTCCTGGCATCTCTGGCTCGTATCGCTGCCAAGGACTGGAAAAGTAGAAGTGACGGGCCGCGTCAGGTGATTGCAGCTGATGCGCGCCTGGATGGGCACGCAACCATGACGCGCCCACACGTGTTGGTGATCGTCGTTGGCGAAACCGTCCGCGCGCAGAACTGGGGGCTCAACGGCTATGCCCGGCAGACCACGCCACAGCTGGCCGCATTGGACGTGGTGAACTATCCGGACGTCACTGCCTGTGGCTCGAGCACGGAAGTGTCGCTGCCTTGCATGTTCTCGGTGCATGGGCGAAGCAACTACGACGAACGTCAGATCCGCAACTCCGAATCGCTCCTGCACGTGCTTGCACGCACGGGGGTGAAGGTTTTGTGGCGAGACAACCAAGGGGGATGCAAGGGCGTTTGTGAGGGCCTGCCATTCGAGTTCGTGCGTCAGTCACAAGATCCCGAACTCTGCACTGCTCAGGGCTGCCAAGATGCCATCTTGCTGGCTGGGCTGAAGACGCGTTTGCAAGCCGCATCCGGCGATACCGTGGTAGTGCTACACCAACTCGGCAATCATGGTCCAAGCTACTACCTGCGTTATCCCGAGTCGTTGCGCAGATTTCGCCCGGATTGCCGCAATGCCGACCTGGGTGAGTGCGCACGTGAGCAGGTGGTCAACGCCTACGACAACGCCACTCTGGCCACAGATGATCTGTTGGCGCGACTGATCAGCCTGCTGGACTCATTGCAGGACAGAGACACCGCCCTACTGTACGTCTCCGACCATGGCGAGTCGCTAGGCGAGAGCAATCTGTACCTGCATGGGCTGCCGTATGCGATAGCCCCAAATACGCAGATAAAGGTGCCCATGGTGGCCTGGGTTTCCCCATCAATGGCGCGTCGCGGCTTGGACATGCAGTGCGTGAAGAAGCAGGCAAAACGTCCGGCCTCTCACGACAATCTTTTCCACTCGGTACTTGGCTTGATGGAGGTATCCACACGCGCCTACGAACGGAGCAAGGACGTATTCGGAATTTGCGCTACCGCGCCTCGCGGAGAGTCGGTGCAATGAGCGTACTGAATTCTCGGATCCGGACACTTTGGGGCCGGCTATCGACAGGCTGGATTATCTGGCTGCTCATCGCAGCCAGTCTCGCAGCAGGGATCGGGCTGCGACAGCCTTCGCTACCGGACGAGCCGCGCTTTGTGCTGGCGGCACGGACTATGGTGGAGACCGGGCAATGGCTGTTGCCCCGGCGGGGCATCGAGTTGTACGCCGAGAAACCGCCGGTGTTCATGTGGCTGCAAGCGGTGGCCTATCACGTCGTTGGAAACTGGGACATCGCCTTTCTATTGCCTTCGCTGGTCGGCGCACTACTGACGTTGTGGTTGACCTATGACATCGGGCGCCGGCTTTGGAATGCCCGTGTCGGACGTTATGCAGCATTGGCACTGTTCGCCACGGTGCAGTTTGGCCTGATGGCCAAGCGCGGCCAGATCGACATGGCCTTGGTAACGATGACCACCGCCTCGCTATGGGGATTGTTGCGACACATGCTGCGAGGGCCGGATACGCGTGGCCTGGTCATCGCAGGGTTCTTCGCCGGACTGGGTACCGTCACCAAGGGCGTTGGCTTCCTACCATTGCTTCTGTTGGTTCCCTACGCCTTCGCGGTGTACCAGCGCAAGGATGTGGTGCCACTAGGAGGCAAGCAGCTGCTGTGGCTACTCGGCAGCTTTGTGGCCGGTGTCGCGGTTTGGCTCGGACCGCTAGGGCTGGCGCTTGTCGGTAGCGACGACATGGCCCTGCAACGCTACGCCCGCGAACTGCTTTTCAAGCAGACCACGACCCGCTATATCTCGGCCTGGCACCATGTGCAGCCCGCCTGGTACTACCTGAAGGTAATCGCCACGTTGTGGCTACCAGGATGCTTGTTGTTGCCATGGCTGGCTGTGCCCTGGTGGAAGCGACTACGTCGCAGCAACCCACGTTACCTGTTGCTGATCGGCTGGGCGCTGCTGGTATTGCTGTTCTTTAGTGCCAGTCCCGGCAAGCGCGAAGTCTATATCTTTCCGATACTCCCCGCATTGTGTTTGGCCGCCGCACCGTTGCTGCCTGCCATCCTGCGCTTGCGCAGCAGTCGGATACTGCTGGGTGGCTATCTCTATGTCATCGGCACGGTTGCACTCTTGCTGGGCGGAGCGTTGTTCCGGAACGGTCCCTGGGTGCAAACGCGGCTGGCTGGTCGCGATGTTGATCTCGCTTCCCAGCACGCGCTCGCGATTTGGATGCTCGTTCTTGGCATTGCCCTCGTGCTGATCGTTATCGGCTGGGGCCGCCGCCACATCGGGCGTGCTGCAGTAGCGACGTCGTGCACGCTCTGGCTGGTCTATGGAATCGGCCTGATGCCAGCACTGGACCCGTTCGCTTCTGCATCCCGGCTCATGCAACACGTGCGAGAGGTCGCCGGGCCCAACGGCCAGTTGGGCCTGGTGGACTGGCGCGAGCAGAACTACTTGCAGGCCGGGCGTCCGGTGGCGGATTTCGGATTCAAGGCGCCAATCAACCAGCAATGGGAGCTGGCCTGGCATTGGGCGGCGCAAATGCCCACTACACGTCTGCTGCTGGTTTCGCAGGCGGCGGCTGAGCAATGCTCCGGCCAGACACACCCTCTGTGGACAGGACAAGCCAATCGCACCACCTGGGTATTGCTGGACGGTACCGAGGTGGTGCGCCACTGCTTCAACACCGTGTCGGGTAAGCCTGTGGGTGTAGCTCGATCCGCCCAGAGCGAAGAGGACATGCCATGACGCTCGGCTTCGCACTTGCAATCCAGGCCGGCATGAAAAATTTGATATCCGTGCATGGCACGGCCGCATACGGATGCTCGGTGCACATCACCACACTGCCCCACGAGGACTTCGCACATGGCAGATAAGTACGGGCACAGCCTGCGCGGTCCACGCCGCCTATGGTTTGCGTTCACGTGGTCGATGAAGGGATTGCGTGCTGCTTGGCTTTACGAGTCTTCGTTCCGGCTCGAGGTTTGTCTGGCCGTCCTTCTGCTTCCTCTGGGAGTGACGTTGGGGGAAAGCGGGCCGGAACGCGCCCTGCTAGTCACCAGTGTCTTGCTCGTCCTGGCAATGGAGTTGCTCAACTCCGCCATCGAAGCGGTAATCGAGCGCTATGGCCCTGAGCATCACGAGCTTGCTGGGCGAGCCAAGGACATGGGATCGGCGGCGGTATTCGTCGCCATGATCGGAACCGCGGCCACGTGGCTGCTGGTGCTGGCAGGCTGACCTGGCTATGGGATCTGTACACGTGAATAGCACATGCGTCCACACCCTGATCGGCGACATCGGGCGAAGCTATCTCCGCATGTCGATCCCGCCCCCATGGTTGAACAACGGGCAGACACCACCCTTGTCATCTCTCATGTGAATTTGAATGCACGAGGTACAAGCGTCATGAACAAACAACTTCACCAGACTTTCCCTTTTGAAGGCCCATCACGACAGGAGACACTGAGATGATCAAGAAGCTACAACTGGACATCCCCATCCTACTGCCAGATGTTTTGGATGAGGCCGACGCCTGCATCTCCCGTTTGGTCGATGATTTGCAGGGGAAATCAGGTATCGACCGTGTGCACGTACGCCCCGCGGGCGAAGGCGCTTCAGCACAGCTGTGCATCCACTACGACCCGAATCTTCAGCCACTGGCGCGTATCCGGGAGCTGGCTGAGGCGGCCGGCGCTCGCATCAGCCAGCAGTTCGGACACATGCATCTGGAGGTCGAGGGCATCCAGCACGAGCGACGCGCCCGCACCGTAGCGGAGACGCTGCGGAAAATGCGCGGCGTCCTGGAAGCCCAAGCCAGCGCTGCCGGTACCATGCAGATCGAGTTCGACCGCGATCAAGTCGATGAGTCGGCCCTGCTTGCTGTCCTGTCGCGCATTGGAGTGACGCCAAAACATCAAGAACAGCCATCGGGTTCTCCAGAACACGGTCATGATGGTGAAAAGAAGCATGCCCATGACCATGGCGGCATCTTTGGGCCGAACAGCGAGCTGTTCTTTGCCTTGTCCTGCGGCGCGGCACTGGCGATCGGCTTCACCGTCGAGAAGCTGACCTCTGCTCCCGGATGGCTGCCGTTGGTTTGCTACATCGCCGCTTACGTGTTTGGTGGCTTTTATACGGTGCGCGAAGCCTTCGACAATTTGCGGCTCAGGCGTTTCGAGATCGACACCCTGATGCTGGTGGCCGCTGCAGGCGCCGCGGCCCTAGGTTCATGGGCAGAAGGGGCATTATTGCTGTTTCTCTTCAGCTTGGGACATGCCCTGGAGCACTACGCGATGGGGCGGGCCAAGCGCGCAATCGAGGCGTTGGCGGAACTGGCACCGGAAACAGCCCGGGTACGCCGAGAAGGCGAGTGGGTGGAAGTCCCCGTTTCCGAATTGGACATTGGCAACGTGGTTTCCGTGCGACCGAATGAACGTCTGCCCGCTGATGGTTTCGTGGTTGCAGGGACCTCCAGTGTCAACCAGGCACCAGTGACCGGAGAAAGCATTCCGGTTGACAAGCGTCCGGTCGGCGATCTCGTTGCAGCACGCAATAAAGCGAGCTCGGTGGACGCCAGTTCGCGGGTATTTGCTGGAACGATAAATGGCAGTGGCGCGCTTGAGGTCGAAGTCACCAAGCGTTCGGGTGAGTCGGCCTTGGCACGAGTAGTCCAACTGGTCAGCGAAGCGGAAACCCGGCAATCGCCCACCCAGCGGCTGACCGAGCGGATCGAGCGGATCTTCGTGCCCTCGGTCCTGGCGCTGGCGTTCGTGCTGCTGTTTGCGTGGGTGGTGGTGGATGAACCCTTCCGCGACAGTTTTTACCGGGCGATGGCGGTGCTGGTCGCAGCCAGCCCCTGTGCGCTGGCCATCGCCACGCCCAGCGCGGTGCTGTCCGGCATTGCCCGTGCGGCACGCGGTGGCGTATTGGTGAAGGGCGGTGCACCGCTGGAGGATCTTGGGTCATTGCGGGCAATGGCCTTCGACAAAACCGGCACCCTGACAGAGGGCCGGCCGCGCATCACTGATGTGGTCCCTGCCGAGGGTATCGATGAAGCCGAGCTATTGGATGTCGCAGTAGCGGTAGAGTCGCTCAGCGACCATCCGCTGGCCGCCGCCATCGCTCGTGATGGTCGCGGACGGCTAGACGGGCGCGAACCCGCACTGGCCAACGACCTGAAAAGCCTGACTGGTCAAGGTGTCACTGCCCGTATCGGCGACACGCAAGTGTGGATTGGCAAGGCGGAAATGTTCGGCAGTGACGGCTTGCCTCCGCTCAGTCCGGCGGTTGCTGCGGCAATCGAGACTCTGCGCGAACAGGGGCGTACCACCATGGTCGTGCGCTTGGGTGAGCGCGATCTTGGAGCGATTGGCTTGATGGACACCCCGCGCGCCGACGCACGCGAAGCCTTGGAACATCTGCGCACGCTTGGCATCGAGCGCATGATCATGATCTCGGGGGATCACCGCAACGTCGCCAACGCCGTGGCAGAACAGGTCGGGTTGGACGAAGCCTGGGGCGACCTGATGCCCGAGGACAAGGTGGAGGCCATCCGCAAGCTACGCGAGCAGGACAAGGTGGCGATGGTGGGCGATGGCGTGAACGACGCACCGGCGATGGCCAATGCCACGGTAGGCATTGCGATGGGTGCAGCCGGTTCGGACGTCGCATTGGAAACCGCTGATGTGGCGCTGATGGCCGACGACCTGCGCAACCTGCCGTTTGCCGTGGGATTAAGCCGACGCACGCGGGCGGTGATCCGGCAGAACCTGTTCGTCAGTCTTGGGGTGGTGGCCTTGCTGGTGCCGGCCACGATCTTCGGTTTGGGTATTGGCCCGGCCGTGGCCATGCACGAAGGCTCGACGCTGCTGGTGGTCATCAATGCCTTGCGATTGTTGGCCTATCAGGGGGCACCTCCATCCCGTTTACGGCCACTCTCCAGTGCCGATAGCGAGAGCAGCAATGTGTGAGATGACACCGCTATCTCTGTTTGTCGCCGTTTCCATCAAGGTTGACGCGCCCCCACGTACCAGTGAAACCGCTGCATCACCATCAAGATGGATACGATGACCACCCTTGTTACTGGTGCAGCGGGATTTATAGGCGCTCATACTTGTCGTGCATTGGCCGCACGCGGCGAGGCCCTGGTCGGAATCGACAATTACAACGACTATTACAACCCCCAACTCAAGCGAGATCGTGTAGCGGCGTTGTGCCCGAAGGTCGACATTCGCATGATCGACCTTATCGACCGTGATGGCCTGGCTGCGCTGTTCGACGAGTTGAAGCCCACGCGCGTGGTGCATCTCGCTGCGCAGGCGGGGGTGCGTTACTCCCTGCGGAATCCCTATATCTACGTTGATTCCAATTTGGCAGGGTTTGTCAATCTGCTCGAACTATGCCGTCAGCGCAGCGTCGGACACTGTATCTACGCTTCTAGTAGCTCCGTGTACGGCGACTCGGCGACGCCGCCATTCTCCGAGGATCAGCGCATCGACAAGCCGCGCTCGTTGTACGCGGCGACCAAGGCTGCCAACGAGCTGATCGCGTACCTCGGCGCGCTGATGTTTGGCGGCCGCTGGCTGGTGCAGTTCGTCGCCTCCAAACGCGCTGGCAAGCCGGTGATCCCGCGTCTGTTCTGGTACATGAGCGTGCTCGGCAGCCTGATGACGCTGAGCTACTTCCTTTTTTCGGCCAAGCAGGACTCGGTGGGCGTGCTGCAGAACCTGTTCCCGGCGTTTACGGCGATGTACAGCCTTTACCTCGACATCAAGTATCGGGGGTGGAGGCGGGACAAGGTAAGGCGTTGAGCACTGTGAACGCTGGATTTTGCGGTCCGTTATCTTCCAATACGTTGGCGAATCGGTGCTTTTAATGGACCACCAAGCCAGCACGATAAAAATTGATCATGGCTATGTACTTCACAGCTGATCGTCAATCTATCCAGAACCATTATTGAGACTATGGATGCCCAATGGAACTAAGGCACCTTCGCTGCTTTTTGGCTGTTCACGAGGAACTTCATTTTGCCCGTGCAGCGCAGAAGCTGCATATTGAGCAATCACCACTATCACGGGCCATCAGAGAGCTGGAGGAAGAACTCGGTGCGCAGCTATTTATCCGAACTAGCCGCAGCACCAAATTGACCCGCGCTGGCAAGCTATTTGCGGAGCATGTGCCACGCATCTTCCTTTCGATACAGCAAGCGCGTGATAGCGTGAAAGCTGCAGCTAATGGCTTTCATCACCAATTGCGTATTGCCTTGTCCGACGGTATCACGCCGACGCGCCTGCCGGCTTTGCTGGCACTCTGCCGACAGGAAGAGCCTGAAGTTGAAATTCGTTTCTTCGAGGTTTCGCTTTCGCAGCAGATCAAGGGAATTCATTGCGATTTGTACGACATGGGACTTGCCCGCTCCGATGAGGTTGGAGACGGAATAATTGCCATGCCAGCCTGGAACGATCCATTGATGGTGGCGGTGCCAGCACGGCATGACTTGCTCAAGTATCGAAGGATCCCACTGGAAGAAGTGATGCGATTTCCGCTGATTCTCGCTGATCCTCATATGTGCGAAGGCCATGCCCGACAGGTCGAGAGGGTGCTGCGTCGTGTGGGCATGGAACCGCTCGTTGCCGAACGGGTTGTTTCGTGCGATTTGATGATGGCATTGGTATCTGCAGGCTTCGGCTTGGGTCTGACGGGCTATGCTCACATCGCAGCCAGCCGGGAACAGGGTGTTGTCGCACGTCCGCTGGCTGGGCGCTCGCCAATGCTCACGACCTATCTTTTACGCCCGGAAGGTGATCCTTCGGATACGCTGGATCGGTTCATTAAGCGCGTGCAGGCCATTGAATCCCCGGAAACCAGCCGACCCACACCGCGCATTGACCCCGACCCCACGGAGGAACCCAAGCCATGAAGAAGACCATCCCGCTCTTGTTGGCCGTGATGCTTTCGGCCTGCGGCCCATCCGAAACGCCGAAGCACGAAGCGCCGAAACAGGCCGACGTGACGACCGTTGAAGAACTGGTATCCAATCCCGAACGGCTGAAAGAACTGCGCCAGCAGTGCAAGACCGATCGCCCCATACTTGGCGACGTGTTGTGCAACCGCGTGGCCGAAGCCACGCGCAAGCGATTCATTGGTGACGGCAAGGTGCCTTATACGCCACCGGAGAACCCACCCAAGTTCTAATCGTGGCTCGGCCACGAAATTTTCAATTTATTTCTCGATACGCCGCGATACGCCAGTATTCGCGGCGTTTTTATTGCGCTCTCCGCAACTGAAAAGATTGCTTTTTCCGGCATCTTGATGTCAGAAACGGTCTTTGACCGGCACCGCTTCGACTCTGATCCTCGCGCTATGCGGCACGTCCTTGTGCCGCGCTTGACCGAGGAATCAGCGCAGAAATCGGAGGCCAGTCATGCAAGCTCAGGGCGTGCTATTCGGGCAGATCGCCGCCGTCTTCGGCATCGTGATCGCCGGCGTATGGAGTGCAACGCAATGGACAGCCGCCGCTCTGGCCTATCAAGTACGCCTTGGCTCGCCCTGGTTTGATTTCTTCGGAACGCCGGTCTATCACCCCTGGCGGCTGTTCGAGTGGTGGTTCTTCTTCGATGCCTATGCGCCGCATGTCTTCGACATAGGCGGTGCCATCGCGGGCGGCAGCGGCTTGGTGGCGGTGGTGGTCGCCATCGCCATGTCGGTGTGGCGCTCGCGGCAATCGCGCCTCGTCACCACCTACGGTTCCGCACGCTGGGCCGATGCCACAGACATTCGCAAGGCCGGACTGATGCAGCCAGCCGGCATCTTCCTCGGCCTGCATCGCGGCCAGTACCTGCGCCACGAAGGCCCGGAACACGTCCTGACCTTCGCACCGACGCGCTCGGGCAAGGGTGTCGGCCTGGTCGTGCCGACCTTGTTGAGCTGGCCCGCGTCCGTCGTCGTTCACGACATTAAAGGCGAGAACTGGACGCTCACCGCCGGCTGGCGCTCGCGCTTCTCGCATTGCCTGCTGTTCAACCCGACCGATGCGAAGTCGGCAGCCTATAACCCGCTGCTGGAAGTGCGGCGCGGCGCGCATGAGGTGCGCGACGTGCAGAACGTGGCCGACATTCTGGTCGATCCCGATGGCGCGCTCGAACGCCGCAACCATTGGGAGAAGACTTCGCACGCGCTGCTGGTCGGGGCCATCCTGCATGTGTTGTACGCGGGCGAGGACAAGACGCTGCGCGGCGTCGCCAACTTCCTCAGCGACCCGGCTTGCCCGTTCGAGCTGACCTTGCACCGG
>Ga0222713_10002160_pt1 | contig 21196 bp, 21 predicted proteins | sample C33_649DmetaG_FD_165061 | JGI IMG/M metagenome (GOLD analysis project Ga0222713, IMG submission 165061) | Estuarine water microbial communities from San Francisco Bay, California, United States - C33_649D | ecosystem: Environmental > Aquatic > Marine > Unclassified | place: USA: California...
TGATTCGTCGCGACCCCCGAATTTTCGTTCTTGGTATCACCATCCTCGGCGTCCTCATGGTGATGTATCGCTCGAACATGGTGAAGGGGAGCCAGGGCAGACCCACCGTGAGCGAACAATACACAGCAAATACTTGCCAAATGCCGAACGAGCACAACCCGATGGCGAACGTTTTGTTGACTGACATCACCGACGACCCCGAACGCGCACCGGCGTGCTTCTATCCCTCAGTGAAACCATACGTGAAGTACTTTGGCGAGGACCGGGTGCAGTACGACGGCGGTCGTTCCCGCACGTCGATGCCCGAATTCCAACGCAACGCCTCGGCTCGTCAGTTTGTGTCCATGCCCGTGACGTCCATCCCAGGAGACCAAACGGCGTACGCGGAGTGGTTGTATGGTGCAAAAATGGGACCGATGTGTAAGGATGGGTCCATGTCCACGTGCGACCCGAATGCCAGAGGGGCGCAGTTGGGTGCTTTTAGAGGTTTGCAAGCGAGTGGTGACCGAAGATGATTTTCTCCACTACTATTAATATAAAAGCGATGGCGTATCAACTTCAGCCTGGCCTTTCGATTGTTGAAAACTCTGGTGCCCTCCCGATGAGGCGGGCGACGGAAGATGTGTTCGTGTACCCTCAGCCGAGCACTTTGAACTATGCGGATGGTGGACGCCCTAATACCATGCTGTACGGCACGGCACCCTTGATGGCGGGGAAAGGGTCGCCAGCGCAGTTCATCGACACGTCGGATGAATTGCGCCCCCAGAGCACGTCTCGATTCAACAAGCCGTTGGTGTTAACCTATGAAAAGAATCTATTCCCACTCAACGACATGACCTGTAAAGTGCCGTTGCGAACGATGGAATACGAGCCGTCGAGCACTCGGGCGGAGATTCAAAATGAGTTGTTCCAGCAGCGATATAAAAATATTAGTAACAATTAAGAATGGCAGATCCCATTTCCATTGCAGCCGTCGCGGCTTTGGTGTACGCTGGGAAGGTTTTAAGCAAGAATGAATCGGCGCCGCCTACATTTGTTCCAGAAAAGCCCCTCATCAAACCGAACACGATGATTGAAGTGAAAGATGACGATGAAGATTTCGAATTTGACTTTGGCTCTGCGAAAGGTGTTGAATCGTTGCAATATCAAAATAAACAGGAGATGCCGAGCTTCGCTGAAGTGGCGCCGCAGCGTCGCACCTCAGGAGGTGAGGTTCTGGACATGCGGGACAGGTTTTACGACCAGGGTAGAATGAATAACCTTTCCCCGGTTGAGAAACAACTCGTCGGCCCGGGTTTGGGTGTGAGTGCGGACGTCCCCGCCATCGGTGGCTTTCAGCAGTTGTATCGCGTGATGCCGACGAATGTGGGTGAATACAATTTGACGCAGCTCCCAGGACGCACAAACCACGGCGCGGATACCATGGGTGGTCGCCGAGGCATCGTGGGTGACGTGGCGAAGAACAGACCAGAACGCTCGACGGAGTTGTTGGACCGGCTCCCCCCGTCTCGTGGTCGGGCTCAGGGTATGAGTGCGATTACGCCTCGCCAGGAACACGAAAAAACCAAACGCACGACGAATAGGTCCGAGACCGGTCTTCGCACGGATGGTTTGCAAAACGCCCCCCCGAAGAGGTTCACGTCTGCCATGACCATCGCTCAGGAGCCAACGCGGAACAAGGCGGACATGAACGATGGCATGTTCCATCACATGGATAACCCCCAACCGGGCATCCATAGCTTCCACGGTGCGTACATGAACTCCGCGGCGGTCCAGGCCTCCACGTCTCGGGACAACGCGTCGTTGATGCAATATGGTTTCCGCCCAGAAGATAAGAGAGGACAGGCGAACAGAATGCCCAACAGAGGGGGGATGAACGTCAGAGAAAGTCCTCTGAAGCAGGGAGGGAAGTTGACGTCGGTGCGCATGGACCAGACCAGAGTGGATGGTCGTGTGAATCCGATGAACGGGGCGTGGATGCAGCAGTACAAGAACGCCGATTACCACAAGTTCAACTCGTACAAGGGGGTTGAAAACCCGTACGCCACACCCGAAAGTCTCAACACCACGAAGAAGCAGTTGATGAACAACCCGTTCGCTCAAAGCATTTGCTAAATGTAGTTTTTTTATTAGAATGAAACACTCATTAAAATTATGTGCATTAATTTTAATGAAGGTCTACACCTTGGACATAGATAGTAGTCAGAGAGATGCCAATCTCTACAGCTACGCCAACAGCTATGTCGTGTCGTTGGAAAATCCAATCTACGACGTGTCGAAAATTTCACTCGTCTCAGCACGAATCCCAACGCCACAACTCGTCATCTGTGACACAAACAAAACGTTCAGTGTCGACGGAACAGACGTCACGTTAACACAAAAAAATTTATCAGACAAAACAAACTTTGCGTCCGAGCTACAGACGGCACTGGCACCACCCACGTCCAACATCGATTCCGTGACGTACGTCAGCGACGTCGACGCGTTGTTGTTTTCAAACACACAACAGACTGGACATTTCACGTTAGAATTCTATTCAGGAACATACGGGTACTCGAGTAACGTGTCGGACACGACGACACCTCACCAGGTGTTGGGTTTTAATTCAAATGACTTCAGTTCGAATGCGAATTATCAAGTCGTCAGTGGCCCAGTGAACTTCGAAGGGCCGAACTCTCTACTCGTGCGACTGACGGCGGGTTCGGACGATTTCACGAAACACGTCTACACGGGCACGCCGTTTTATACAGGACACATTCTTTTGAATGGGGGGAACTACATCGATTTCCACGCCGCCGATGACCCCCTCGTGCACGAATTTCACGCCGGACCACAAAAAGTCATCGACGCGTTGCGCGTTGAATTTTTTTACATGAGTCATGGAAAATTAATACCCTACGATTTCAGAAATCAAGAACATGTGTTGAAATTTGAAATCATGTGTTCCACTGATAGGTTGGAAAATCTCACGAGAGACGTCATTCCACAAGAATTCGAGTTACCGCCACCAATACATGTCCCCAAACCTGAAATAATCATCAAGGAGGAGGACCTGTATAAATGGGTGCCTATTGTATTTATCGCTGTAGTGGGTATTCTGTTGATAACGTTTATCGGCCGCCCACAACCGCGTACACCGGCGCCGTCGGCTTAGTCACGCGCGGGCTGATGGTCGAGATGATCAAGAACACGAGAATGGACAACAAAGTGGTGGCAACCGCCGTCAACGTGAGCGGGACACCGCCGTTCTTGTTACCCTTGACGAATTGGCCAATGACCCAACGAGAGACATCCATCCAAGAGAGCGCCGCCGCAAAGAAGAAACCTTGCGTCAACGCGTTGAGGGATTGAGATTCGAGCTGCTTGGAGACAACTTCGAGCGTTTCGGAGACTTGACCGAGCACAGCCGGTTCGACAACCGCGACCTGCTGGGAGGCGTTCATCTTCGGGACGTTGGCGTTGGACATGACAGCAGCCATGGTATGTTTTGTACTATAAATTCAGAAAAAAATTATTCTGGTAAAAGCTCTTCTTCGATGACAATTTTTTTAAATTTACACGTGGCTGATATTCCCCTGGGAGCTTGTAACTCCTCATCATCTGACTCATCACTATCGGAGTCAGATGATGACGACGACGACGAGGAATCATCATCTAAGATAGGTTTAAATTCATTAGAACTCCATCCCTCCAGTGGTTCCGGCGCCATCTCCTCTATCTATAGCATTTTTTAACATTATTTCTACGGGATTTGTCGGCTCCCACGCATTCCATCTGTCGTGGGCTTCATTCACCGCCTGCATCATGGGGTCAGTTCCTTCATATCTGACAAAGAGGGGACAATCCTCGGCATCCACGCTCTCCACGCTGCTGCCTTCGTCGTCTTCGTCCTCGTCCTCGTCTTCGTCGTCGATAATGGACATTCCGATATCCTGACCCACGGTATTCATGGCGCAGTACTTTGCTGCGTATTCAACGTCCTGGGACAGAACGACGTCGCGTCCACAGGCTCTGCAATATTTGCACGCCAATACCATACTTTTCTCCAACACGGGAATCAATATGTCGGTGATTGCCTCTAAGTGTCGTTCTTCATAGGCACCAGATGATTCTCCAAATCCAGTTTTCATTAATACTGATTACTAAAAATAAGTTGTGCCTTTCCCCCAGCCACGCGGAGCACGTTGTATGCCCTGGCGTACACGCGAACTTCTCTGTCGTTGATTGTGTTTGTATTCAGATTGAGTTCCAAAACTTGGTCCTTGATGACACTGAAATTTATTTGCCCTGTTGGGTGATGTTTTTCGGGTTCAAGACTGAAACTATAGCTGTAGAATCTACGAATGAGCTGCGTCTTCGCGTGATGAATGCTGGCCTGGATGGCTTTGAGGAATACGGCTTTTCCCGTCTTTTCAGTGAGCACTTCTTCCCCGTCTAGGGTGAGTTTCAAGTAGTTCAAGTGTTCGAAGAGGACGTGTTTGTTGTCTTCGTTGATTTCACGATAGTTGTCGAAATCAAAAACTCGAGCACCTTTGGATTGAATCACAAAGTATAACTCTTTCACGAGATTTGTGAAACTTAAATTAAATTTCGCCGTATTCTGTCCTTTTGGAACTGAAAAAATATCTTCTTGATTCTGAGTAATCAAGTAATCTTTGGGGGTTTTCTTAAATTTAATTTTTTCAACGTGGTCAATAAATACCATCTCGCACTGGAGGTTAATTTCCTTAAAAGTCAAAGAATTATTCAATACGGGTAAACTTCCATCACTGACATTCACGACGAGGTCTTCATATTTTCTGAATTTTATCTCAATCTCAATTTCCTGTGAATCACATATGGCACAGAGAGGCACCGCGAGTTCGGGTTCTCTATAGAAATAGAAGGGAATGTCTATGTAAAGGTCCACGTCCGATGTGGATGCGCCCAGATAACCGAGTATGAATTTATCATTCGAGCGCGTCCCGGCGGTACGGATTGGGTATTTACCGACTAATTGGTACAGGGCGTTCTGTTTGGACTGCGTGAAATAATGTTCGCTGTAGATTTGAAACCAATCCGAAGACACTCGATGCACCACTTTACCACCGATGATGAAATCTGCGTATTCAATCAATGCGTGTCCTATGGATTCTATGTATCCCACATTCGTTTGATGTATCGCGGGAAGCGTGACATTAAGACTACACGTCTTCAACAAATCACCCGCGTTCGATGGTATGTTGTAGCGAATCGTTTTCCCAAAGTCCACAGCCTGATTGGGTTCGACGTTCACGAACTCGGTGCTAAAGTTTGAATGTTTTCTGAAATTCTCTTTAAACAACGTGTACTCGGGGTTTAATGTGAAAAACTGGTCCTGAGGGCCTGTGGTGGCCAATTGAATTCTCCCAGCCATTCCTATAATACGAGTAGATTAATATCTTAAACCCGCCAATCCATGCTCAAATCTGAGCACGTTATAATTTTCCACGTACACGCGCACTTCGTTATCGTAACCTGAATACAATGGGGTTATTTCGATATCCAAAACTTTGTGTATGATGCGAGACATGTTCACCTGACCTGTTGGGTAATATCTCTCTGGGTAAAGCGACCACGAATACATGGCGAAATCTGATTTTATTGTGTACGCGGCCAAGGTGTCTGTGTTTGGGTTCATGTAGAACGTGCTCTTCGAAATCACTGGACAATTCACGTGATATTTCAAAGCCTGTTCGTACGTTAAAAATTTATTGTTTTGGTCGAACACCACTTTATCATTGAAACGGAGTTTGAGATTTTTGATTGTATTGAAATCTGTGGGAATGTTCAAAGATTTTGAATAATCATTTTGTGAAACCACAAACATTTGTTTCACTGGATGTTTAAAATTTAACATGATTGATTTTTTATCGTACCCATCCCTCATGACGAACTTTGAAAGCTGCAACTGCGTGATGACGTACTCCACTGGACGAGTCATTAAAAAGTTTTTTTCATCTTCGGTGATGAAAACAAAATCAGTATCCAAAGAAATATTGACGATTTTAGCCGATGCACCCACGGGGGCGCCGAGGAAAATCATCTCCGACAGGGGGCGAAGCTTCAAGCGAACTTCGACGAGTTGTTTCGTCAGACAACACAACGGAATCGCGAGCTCTGGGGTTCTGTAGTTGTAGAATGGGAGGTCGAGGAAGTATGTGTTATTTCCAGAGTAACGGAGGAAATCCCCGTGTCCGGTGAGAAAGTACACCGTTTGGTTCACGTCGTCGTCGTTGTTATTTAATTGCTGTCGCATGTAGATGTATTCGCCTGTGATGCGCTGAATGGTCTGACCACCAATCAAAAGGTCCGCGTACTCGATGAGATGACTGCACACGGAAGGAGGCCAGTACACGTCGTTCACGGCGCCATCTGGCTGGGGATCGGACAACGTAATCTTTAAAGACAGCGTGCGCACGAGGTCGCCCTTGTTGTGCGGAATCCTACAGGACACCTCCTGACCGAAATCGATGTCTCCGTCGAAAGGGGTTTCCACACGTTCTTGTGCAAATTTTGTGTGTCTTTTGAAATTCATCAGGAAATGACTGAAGCTGGGTTGTCCTGTGCACCAGGTGTCATTCACTCCAGTGGCCGCTAATTTCAACGACATCTCTGATATAAGTGGGTAAAATTTTCATAAACAAAAAGTGTCACTTATAACAGAATGAATCTTCAGTTGAAGAAGTTCAAACCCGAGACTATGGCGGATGACAAGGTCTGCGTGTTCATAGGTAAAAGAGGTACGGGAAAATCTACGCTCGTGGCGGATATTTTATATCACAAAAAACATCTCCCAGTTGGAATCGTTTTATCTGGAACAGAGGAAGGCAATCATTATTATTCAAAACACGTTCCCGACCTGTTCATCTACGGAGACTACGACAAAGAAGCCATCGAGAGAGCCATTGAACGTCAGAGAAAACTCGTGAGCGCTGGGAAAGATAATTGTGGGTGTTTTCTCCTCTTAGATGATTGCATGTATGACAACAAATTCTTAAAAGACACGTGCATTCGTCAGTGCTTCATGAATGGTCGACACTGGAAAATCTTCTTCATGTTGACGATGCAGTATTGCATGGACTTGCCACCAGCTCTTAGGGCAAATGTTGATTATGTATTTATTTTACGTGAGAACATCATACAGAACAGAGAAAAACTCTACAAATCATTCTTTGGTATTTTCCCATCGTTTGACATGTTCAATAAAGTCATGGACGCGTGCACAGAAAACTACGAATGTCTGGTGCTCGACAACACGGTGAAGAGTAATAAAATCACGGATTGTGTGTTTTGGTACAAGGGAAACATCAGGAAAAATTTTAGAGTCGGAGCTCCGGAGTTGTGGGCCGCGCACAAGAAGATGTACAACCCGAAGCACATGGAACAACGCCAGGGCGACCCTAAAAAAATGAATAAGAAAACTGCGCTCACAGTGGTGAAAAAGAAATGAGACGTTATTTTAAAATGTCCGACGACCAGATCACGACATATAATCTTTCAGACTCCGGAGATGGCATGGTAAGTCTGATGAGCGACACGAAAGAAACCCCTTCAACAGCGTTCGTTACCGACGAAAAAAATGTCCGCAAAGATCACAAAGAAATGATGGACTCCACTTCCATCGCTGATATCATGATGGAATCCGAGCAACCGCAGATGATGATGGCGCCGTCGGCCATGGACCCCAGGATGCAGGGCGTGATGCCGCAGATGACCGCCCCGCAAGCCGGTGCCATGACGTCCGGTTTCGTGCAACCCATGGCGGCGCAGGAGAAGCCGCAGGCATCGAAGAATCCGATGGGACTCACCGATGACCAAATGACTGCTTTGTTCGTGGCGGCGTGCGCTGCGGCGGCCGTGAGCAAGCCGGTGCAGGATAAGTTGGTAACCTCTGTTCCCAAGTTCCTTAACGAACAGGGGAGCAGAAGCGCGGTTGGCCTCGCGGCGACGGGAGCTGTCGCGGCGGTTCTTTTCTATTTCGGTAAGAACTACGTGATTACTCCCAATTAAGATTGCTATAGATTGAGCGGTCCAAACCCATGTAATAGGTTAACAACGCCCCAGCGATGAAAGTCGCCGTCAATAAGCCACTCACTTCAAGTGTCTTCTTGACGTCCTTTCCGAATTCATCCATGTCCTTTCGCGTCTTCTTGAAAATCAGGTGCACGATGTACGTTAAAATCAACGCCAACAACGTCGACGTGAAGAAGAAACTCCTGTCGACGGCGAGACGTGGCATGCGGTTGACAATCATGCGCAGCGCGTTCGGCACGACGAACGTCAGCATCGCGAGACGAACTTCGTAGCGTTTGACGAGAACGGGGAGGAGCGTCACGTAGTACACGACGAGCCAATAGAAAATTGCCATGTATAAATCTTTGGGAGGTGTGATCGCCATCTCTTAGTATATAGTAAAGTAAATAAAAAGTTTTCACCTGTCCTGAACATCTTTACCGCAAAAATTAGTTCGTTTGGGAATCTTTTCATAAATGCCGAGACCTATGGCGATGTTCCTGATGTCTATGTAATTATTCCAGTACGCATCGCTGTGATCGTACTCTGGAATGGTGCAGTGCGCTAATTCGTGAAGTAATATGTGAAAAATTTCATTGACTTCACCGTCGATACACACACCGAGCTCAAATCCCTTGTTCACGTTAAATCCGAGAGAACCATCCCACATGCGATAGTACGCGGTGATCGGCTTGGCGTCGTGAAGCATGGGATATTTTCCAGTTTTTATCAGATGTTCGCGGAGAGTGGTGTATTTTTCGCGCACAGCCACGAGTTCGGGGGGTTCGTGTGTTGTCCTGAAAAGATAGATGTTCACGAGGACAAGTAAAATCCAGGCTATCATTTTCTATTATAAGTAAATATAAATTTCGAGTACATCTGGGTCACCTTGTGTCCCGTGAGTGGTCCCCAATACACTAAATGGAAACCTTGCGATTCTAAAGTCGTCACCAATTTATCCTTGTACGCCACGGGCTCTGCTTTCGCGCCGTCTTCATAATAAGGGGTGTCCGCCAGGTTTACGAATAACTTTTCACCAAACCCCCCTTGGGGACTCAGTTTCAAAAGGAAAAAGTTGCCCAAATCATCTTGGTATGGTGTGCGCATCACTATGGTGTCGGAATCTGGAATGATGCCAGCTAAGGTTCCCCCCTGTTTGATTCTTTTTTTGATTTCTCTGATGCTTTCGTGAAATAATTTTTCAGATGCAAATATGTAATGTAATGAAAAATTATAACAGATGATGTCATACGTTCTGTTTTTAGGACACCCCCTGATGTCCCCTTCGTAAAAGTTGACGTGCATCTTCAAACCCTGTGCCCGCGACTTCGCTTCCTGTAAAGCCCGCGCACTCGGGTCACACATGCTTAGATTCTTCACGCCCGCGTGTTTCCACTTCTGAAGGTCCCCACCGAATCCACACCCGACGTCGAGCACCGAAGGATTGTCGCGACCATCGGTGATTGATTCGATAATTTCTCGCTTAAAGAAATTGTGCGTTTTTCTAATGTCCTCCATTGGGGACTCTCACTCATCTAATAAATGGGTGTTAATTTTAAGCTCTTGTAGTGTAGCGGTTATCACAATGGACTTTGAATCCATTAACCCTGGTTCGATTCCAGGCAGGAGCTCTCATTGTTCACCATCGTACGGGTGCTTGTGCACCCACAAGTTGCACACCCACTTCTCCCCACGCGTGACGGGTCTACCGCCGTGATACGCCCTCCCCGTGATGAGTTCGTAGTTGTCAAGGTTTTCAAAGAGAAGACAATCGCCCTTCTTCAATTTGTATTCCTTTTTGATTCGCGGAAAAGATGTCGCCCCGCCTTCGTAATCGTCGTTCAATGCATAGATGAACGTGTACATTCTCGGATTCACGCCGTGTTCGAACGCGTCGTAGTGGGGTTTATAAAACCCACCTGGTTTGTACCGCAACACTTGCAGTTTTTCGCAATTTTTGAATGGTCGGTCGACGTGCTTTAAGCAACGTTTAATGACATCCGCCACGACCGGGTCCCGTGTATCTAACCACGCGGTGTCGCTCTCCCTGATGCTCTTCACGACCTGGTGATTCCCACCGACGGTGGACGGTTGCAACTTTGGTAGAGCCGCTTTCTTGATGTACTCGCACTCGTCGTCGGTTAACATGTTATGAAATACAACTGGGTGTTGATATCGGGGTAATAAAAAATATACTAAAAGTATTAGAGCCAATACAATTATCATTACATTATAGTTATATTTTTTCTAAATGATATGGTGTCACACAGCTATACCTCTTGTGTATGGATGTGATGATTTCGTTCGTGTACTCTATGAGTGGCACGACGATGCTTCGGACGTCCTCTGGGTCTTTACCTAACATGTACTGACGCAATTCATCTGAACACGTATCGAAAAACATTCTAAATATCTGCGATACATCTCGAGCCTTTGCATTTTGCTTATCCCTTCGTTGGAGTTCCGTTTTGAATTCATCTTCAGTGATTTCATTCATCATGTATGAAATGCGAATGTACCGAGTATCCGTGTTCTCCTGCCAGCGCCAGTTTAACTCCGACTCCACGCGTAGCAACGACATGCGCAGCTGTAACAAATCATATCGCTCGGCATCGCGTTCTCTGAGCTCCCTGTACGATGGTAAACCACCGCATGGAATGTCTCCATTTTCCCTATTCAGTGAATTTTGTCTACGTTTAAATTCAATGTAATGCGGATTGTGGATTCGCCCTAATTCAATGACACCATTTCTCCAATCGAACGCGGTGTGACACGAGGGACACCACATCTGAGCACACCCCTCGAGTTTTTGAATCATTTCCCCACACGATGGACACGGTTTCGTGTCTCTTTTTAAAAGTTCCATAGTCTTCACCGATTCGGGGTCACATTCGTGTTCATCCGAAATGTTTTCATTGCACTTTTCACAAAATATGTTTCGACACATTCCACAATACCACGTTTCGTCTAAAAAACCTTTACATGCACCGGTTGGACATTTTCGCACGAATTTCCGTCCCTGTTCCGCGACGGGCACGTAACCCGTTCGCAACTCTTCGTACTCTATTAAATGATTCGTGTACACTTCGTGCAACTCCAACAAGTCCGGGTGTCTTTCGAAATGCGATTCATCCCTGACTGGAATGGTGACGCCGTAGCGATTGTACATGCGTATGAGTCTCGAACGCACATCTTGAATGATGATACGAAGGTCTCGCATCTTCAAAATTCGCTCCACGTGTGGTTGGGTTTCGGGGAACAGCGCCTTTTCCCGCTCGAATAACACGTATTCCCTGTGTTTACGCAAATCCGTGTTTCTGAATTTCTGCGTGCACCACGTGTCCACGAATTGTCGGTCCCACCGAGCCTTGCATCCCATGCAGTGTGGTTCCTCCATCGTGGACAACAGGTACTTATGACAACACGTCCGACACGCGACTAAATCACAAAAAGAACATGACACCTTTTTGTGATTTATTTTATTAAATTGTTCACAACACACATCACATGCCATACTTACCAATTAATTGCCCAAAAACTTTAACTTCACCCAGTTCCTGTCCGACTTGAAAAGTTTCGATAAACGGGGGTTGCTGTTCTTGAAAAAAATCATCAAAGCGTTGAGACGACGGAACAAACCGAGAGGGGGCTCCCCTGCCTTGACCGCTCGCCCAAGTGCTCGGTGTCGAGCCAACTTGGACATCTTCGCGACGTCTTTGTATCCGAACACGGCGAGTGAAATATTTTGTCGCAAAGGGATGCGTACCACGGGTTTGTTGATGGAGTTCATTATTACATAACAAATATTATTTCTAACGTCGACGCTCCGCCTTTTCAACCGCTTTCCCCGCCTTTTCGAAGCGTTTTATCAAACTAGCCACACCCATACCAGCCTGGTTTTGACTAGTCTGCGCAGGAACCGGACGCTTCGCCTTCACGGGAGGCAACTTCCAAGCGGCCACCAAGTTCACATTTTTACGGGTACCTACTGTTACCAGTTCCTTACCCGTGGGGACGATGCGTTGTCCCTTATCACCTTTCGCAGCCTTTCGCGTCTGTCCATTGTTTTCTGGTTTTCTTTTATTTCTGAATTGTGGTGAGTTTTGTTGAGCATTACCATATTCTGATTTTGTGTCGTTGTTAAATGTATCTTTCGCGTTCACGAACTTGTTGTTCGCTGGTACGGGGAGTGCGGCCGTTCTCGCTTTCGCCTGTGCTGGTGCGGGGAGTGCGGCCGTTCTCGCTTTCGCCTGTTGCTTGAGAACTTTACGCATGTTTGCTTGTGGTGGTGCGGGGAGTGCAGGCATCTTCTCCCGCGACGGTGCGAGTTGCATAACCTTATTCTTGAACTGTCCCAGTCGGAATCCAATGCGTCTTGTCCTAGTATTTTCAGGGCCGTAGGGAACCACCGCATTTTCTTCGTTGGAGTTGGAGTTATCTTCGACGACGGGAATGACTTTCACCCTTTTCCCGGTGTTGTACTCTTTTCTTGCATTCTTCATAATTTTGTTGATGGTCGACTTATTCGTCGCCGCGGCGATTGCGTCAATGAAATTTTTCTTAGAGGTTACGAGTTTAGAAGTTTCCATCTTTTGGATGGTGTCTTGTGCAGTCTTTTTCGCGTTCAAAAATTCTCTTTTATTCTTGTATTTTGTAGCAATCTGAGCGTCGATGTTTCGTTTCACACCCGCATCGCGAAGTTTGGTCGTGTTGTTTTTAACGGGGAGCAATTCACGAATTGTTTCCTGTGCTTCATCTTCCGAGATTTCATAGGTCTTCGCAACCTGTGTGATGTAGGACTTCAAATACAAAGCATCAGCCTTTTTCAGCTGTCCCTCTTTATTCAAAAACACCAAATTTTTACCACCTTCATTTTTCAACATCATGAGTTGGCGTTCAGCCGTTCTGAACACGTCGTTAGTGAGGACATTCACACCTCTTTCCGCCTTGTACGCTCCAATCCACGCGTTGTTCACCCCCATACCTTTCAACTTTCTCACGATGAATGCTTCACTGAGTTGTGCGTTGTTCATGTTGAGCGCCTTTTGAATAAATTCAGAGTTCAACTTCTTGATACCTCGCTTCCTGGCTTCCAGCTGCACGCGTTCTGCTTTCTGAATGGTCGCTTCCGCCGCGTTCGTGTTGGTGACGTTGACATTGGCGAGACCCGCCTTCCTGGCACGTTTTCTCAACCTGTCCCTGGTTTGTTCAAGTTTTTGTTCGGCACCCTTTTCTCGTTGCGCACGTTCCGCGTCGCGTTCTGCTTTCTGAATTACCACTTCTGCCGCGTTCGTGTTCGTGAAGTTGATATTGGTGAGACCCACCTTCTTCGCACGTTTTCTCAACCTATCCCTGGTTTGTTCAAGTTTTCGTTCGGCACCCTTTTCTCGTTGCGCGCGTTCCGCGTCGCGTTCTGCTTTCTGAATCGTCGCTTCCGCCACGTTCGTGTTGGTGAAGTTAACATTGGTGAGACCCACCTTCTTCGCACGTTTTCTCAACCTGTCCCTGGTTTGTTCAAGTTTTAGTTGGGCACCCTTTTCTCGTTGTGCGCTCTGAATGGCCGCTTCCGCGGCGTTCGTGTTGGTGAGGTTGATATTGGTGAGACCCACCTTCTTCGCACGTTTTCTCAACAAGCCCCTGGTTTTTTCAAGTTTTCGTTCAGAACCTTTTTGTTGCTGCGCGCGAAGTGTTCGCGCATTGAGTTGTTCATTCGTGAGGTAATTCAAAAATTCTTTCCCAGTTTTTTCATTTCTTTCCAACTCCTGTCTCTTTTTGTAAGTCGGAGCCACGTTATTTAAACTGACATTCTTTGTACCCTTCGCCTGTTTATATTGATTCAAATATCCGAGGGGCACGCCTGTTTTAGCTGCGAACGCTTTTTCCTGTTCATTTCTGTATTTATTTTTCATTTCTTGTTGTTTGTTTTTGTTTTGAACAAAGTTTTGAAGTGTCATTCCAGCGTTGGTGATGTATTTTTTCACGTAGTCTGTCGTAGTCTTTGTGTTTCTGGCCAAGACTTCAATGAGTTTATCGTTCGACGCCTTCTTACGGAAAATATTCAAATTTTTATTGAGTTGATTCATATTCGTGGGATACTTCAATGGTTGTTTCGTGAACTCGGAAATTTCTCTCGCCTTTGCGTACTTGTTCACGATATTTTGCTTATTCAAGGTGTTTACGTTTTGACCAGTGGCTGCGACGTGTGCGTTGTAAAAGTTCTTGGGGATTCCCGTATTCTTCAAGAAAGACTCCAAGCTCTTCGTGTTAGCTGCCTGCTTCGCCCGTGCGTTGTACGCGTTTTCTGGCACGTATTCAACTTTGTTTCCGAGGAATCTTCGAGCCAAACCCCCGCGCTTCGCCTCACTCGCCGCGAGTTGCTTGTCTTTGTTCACTTTAGCCTTGAATGCATTTTTATTCACGTTTGTATTTTTCCCTTGCGCAGCCATGTATGCCATCACGTAGGACGTGCTCACGCCCCCTTCACGGGCGAGGGACTTTATCTTTTGTTGGAGATTTTTGTCATTCTTAATTTGTTGAGCTCTCTGCATCTCACGATTGTAATTTTCTTCCTTGATGAATCGCACGGAAGACTGACCCAAAAGCTGTGCAACAACCTTGTCCTTTGTGATTTTATTTTTCAAATTCGTACGAAGTTTCATAGAATTTGTGTTGTTCTCGAGTTGTTGATAGTTTTTCATGAACTCCGTGACGTATGAACGATTCACACCGATGTTCGACGCAATTTTATCAATCTTAGCCTTATTCAGAAGGGCGTTGTACTTTGCGGGTTCAATGTATTTCACGCGCGTCTTCAAAAGTCGTGCCAAATTCTTATCCTTTTGAACTTTCGCGCGCATGGAATTTTTGTTGACATTGTTCAGGTTTCCAACGACGTATCGGTTGACGTACGCTTCGTCGACTTCCATCTCGCGCGCGAGTTCTTTACGCTTTTGTCGTTCGCGCTGAAGAAGATTAGTTTGTTGATTTCTTAGCTCTTGGTTCGCGGCTCGTTGCGCTTCGCGGGCGTTGCGCTGTTCCGCGCGTTTCTGTTCATTCGCAGCTCGTTGTTCCGTGCGTTTTTGTTCATTCGCAGCTCGTTGCGCTTCCCGAGCGTTGCGCTGTTCCGTGCGTTTTTGTTCATTGGCGGTTCGTTGCGCTTCGCGAGCGTTGCGTTCTTCCTTCTTCTTTTGTTCAAGTTCTTCCATCTTTCTCTGACGTTCCTCGCGCTGTGCCTCCGTTTTCATCTCTCGCATGGATGCCAGCTCAGCTTCCGCGCGTTTTCTTTCTTCAGATTTTGCGAGCGCATTCGCTTTCGCGGCAGCAGCTCTCGCTTCAGCTGCATTCGCGGCGTTCATGGCTGCACTATTTTCAGTGTTTTGACGTCGTCTCTTAGCGGCGCGTTGTTCGATTTGCGTGACCTCATTCTCCACGCGGGATGTAGCGGATTCTGCGGTGCTCAATTGTTGTTCCAGGCGTTCGATGTCATTTTGCATCTTAACTTGTTCGACCGGGTTGGATATGCGCCGAGACAGGTTTTTCGTTTGCGACAATTCCTGTTCCAGAGACGCCACTCGTTTTCGTTGAGCATTCATGAGTTGCTTTTGAAGGTTGTTCATCTTTGATTGCGCGTTGCTACGAGCGGCGTTGTTGAATGCCTTTGTCAGTTGAGAAATCTCAGCAGAAATCTGACGTTCTTCGCGTTGTCGTTTGTTTTTGTTCAACATTTGCAACACTTGCATTCTCGTGAGAGCGTTGGCATTCGTCTGAATCGTTGGTCGCATATTTTTCAGAGAATTGTATACTTTATTCAATGCTTCTCGGTTTCTACCAGAATATTTGTTATAAAGTTCTTTGTACTTTGCGTTCAACTTTTCTTTGTTCATGCCATTTTCAACAAATTCTTTACGAATTTGGGACCTCTTTCTCAAAACATTAGACGTGTTCATGTCCTTCAAGATGTCACTCTCGATGTTGTTGAGATACGAACGCGTCTTACCGCGAGGAATGGAGTTGAGACGCGCTTCATAGATGTTCTTTTGCGTCATCGTCATTTGTTGTTCAAAGTTTTTCAACTTTTGACGAATTTGCTCCTTTCTTTTGCGGTATACTTCATTTTGTTTCATCGATGAATTTTTCAAATTTTTGAGAGATGCAACGTTAGATTGTAAACGAGACACATATTCATCCACGTCTTCCACGGAAAGATTTGTCAAAGAATTCAAATGTTTTTGAAGTTCTTTTCTTTCCGCAACCTTTTTCGTGGCGTTTTGAGATTCACGTGTGTTGACCGCGACTACGGGTGGTGCGGCGCGGCGCTCAACGAAGATGGGTGCTGGCGGGGGGCGGCTCGTCACCGATGGCTCATTTCTTTGCGTGGATGGGGCGTTCATCGCGCGCATGATGGGCCGTGCGTTCGTTGAGTTATTCTTTCTCGCCACGCGCTCGGCGACTGGCGCCGGACTCGACGCTGTTGAAGATTGTTGACGCGATTTAATGAAATTTGGAACAAATCCCGGTTTGAAAAGGGTACCTCTTTTAGGTACTCCCGTGTTCCGGTTCTCGTTGACGTTGAGGTTCCGGTTCTCGTTCACGTTCACGTTGAGGTTCCTGTTGGCGTTCACGTTGAGGTTCAAGTTCTTGTTGACGTTCACGTTGGCGTTCAAGTTCACGTTGGTGTTCAAGTTCTTGTTGGTGTTCAAGCGCGTGTTCTTGTTCACATTGGCGTTGTTCAAGCGCGTGTTCTTGGTGACGTTCAAGTTTCTGTTAACATTCACCAAGTTGATGACTCCTGTATTTTTCTTGAGCGTCGGTATTTTACTCAATTTCACAGGTTCCCTGACTCCCAAACTTCTCAATTTGGCGAAAATCGCATATTTGATTTGTTCTTTGGTGTCGTTCGGGTTGTTGAGGGCGCCGACTTTGGTCGCCAGTCTCTTGAGTTGAGACTTTTTGGAACTGCGGTCGAAAAGGACTTCGTAGTTCCTTTGTGTGAAAGGCGACTTTCTGTCGAGCATGTACGACCTATCGGTAGTCATGACCAACGGGGGTGACAGAAGTCTATCCTGTTGAATATTGGTGTACAACTCACACAATTGTTTCCTGGACATGTTGAGTGGACGTCCAACATTTCTTTCTACGCGTTTTTTTATGTCTTCATAACTAGTGTTTGGGTCACACACATTCATGATATATAATTACTCTACAATTTTTTTATTACACCATATCCTATGTTAAAAAGTTTCACTTTGTCTTCATAATCCATGTTGAAGTTGAACACGTTCACTTCACCTACGTTAATTTCCATAACCTTACAGAGCACGTCTTCGCGTGTTCTGTGTTCCAATGTGGAACGCACGAGAGCTTCTATGAATTGTCGTGGGTTTTCTATATTTTCCTGATAAACCTTTTCCATCTTTAATGTGACGGCAACAATCTCGTGTTGTTTTTTACCAATGAACGGCGAGAGTGGGTATTTTTCTATGGTCCCTCCATCGATGTATGTCCTTCCGTTATATTTCCCAGATGCAAAAATCATCGGTATCGCTATGCTCATCAGCACGGCATCTATGACTTTCATGTCTGGGTGTGTGTCTTTTGAAAAGTATTCAGTTTGTGTCGTGTTCAAGCAGTACGCGGCTATGTGTATTTTTGTATCAAGTTCACGAAAAGTTGGATCGCATCCACAGATTTGTACCAGCAATTCCCGTATGGGTCCCATTTCTACAAAACCAAATTTGTTAATGAAACACGCGAGACTCAACTTAACAAATTTGGGGATATCTACTTCTAAAGATTTTTCTAAAATTTCATCAACAGACATCCCGAGTGATAAGAAGAGTGCCAGAATAGAACCCGCTGATGCTCCAGAGATTTCCTTCACGTCACAGAGTTTTGGTTCCAGTGCTTTAAGTGTACCTATCATGGCATAGATACCCATGGATGCCGGACCTAAACACAAGTATTTCATCTTGTGTCCCTTACTTAATAGAATTGAGGAAATTGCTTGCGAAGTAACGCAAAGACGACCGCGAAGACCAAGGTGTGCGTGACCGACGCGGCCAAGCTGGTTTGGCCCGAGGTGAGCACGCCAGCGGAACCAGGGGGGAGCGTGAGTAACATACCCGGGCTGAGAATAATGAACAACGCCGTCGTCACGATGAGATCGGTCTGCGTCAACACCAAGTTCATGGCGCGAGCGACGAGAGAGAACACGAGGAAGAAGACCAACGCGTGGAAAAGCACAGCCATTTGACTGGTATTTCGGTTTCCAAACTTGACGTCTTTGCCCGTGGTCGTGAGGAGCACGCCAGGGCTGAGCGCAAGAAAAAGGGCGGCTGGGAGAGCAACTTTCGGAGACGTGATGTCGGGGAGCATTTGTTATATGGTGAGATTATTTATACCGGAATGGTCAACAACCCACGACACGAAATGTGAATAGTTTGCGCCTGGAGCAAATTCCAAATATTTCATCTCATTCCACATGACTTGCCAAATATATCGAAGATTGTGGTGAAAAGGCACCGCGCCTGTGTATTCTTCGACGTCATAGTGAGATTCGTAACAAAATTCAACGAAATCATTGTACGTGCAAAAGTCGCGCGTGAGCAGTACGTTGTCCAGATACGCATCGCGTAAAAACATTTTCAGGAGGTCCCACAGGTCCCAGAGTTCATCTGAATATTGGAGTTCCCAATCGCATATATTCAGAGTAACGTGATGTTCATCGTCGTCACTGCTGTAGACGGCGGATGTGGTGTCCACGTCAAGTCCCACGGATGCTTCGTAGACGTATTGTGACCACACCATTAGTATTACTTACCTTAATTAGAGCTCTTCTCTTTTATACCCGTCAAAGAAATAGAAGTGCTTTCGGTGGTACCTAATTTCGATTGAATCGATTCCACGATGGCGTCAACCTTCGCCTGGTCGCCCTGAAAGTATTCCACGAGGCCATCGAGGAGATGCTTTTTAGACATAACCTTCTTTTTCGTGGTCTTTCTGATGGCTATCTTGCCTTTTTTCAAATTAATTGTGTCGATGCCCTGGTGCACCATATGACCTTTCACGCGTTCTTTCAAAGCCTTTTCAGCCTGGACGAGAATCTTAATATCAGATTTAGCTTCACCAATCTGCGTACTGAGTTCTACGAGCCTGGAAACACTTTCAGAGAGTTCTTCTGTGGATGACATGATGTATAAGTACTAAAACACGCTAATCTTTAAATTACTTAGCAGAGGTCACGTTGCATCGTGTCTGGGACGATGGTGGAGTTGTTCCACACGTACGGCTGCTTAGGCGCCGGCGGGTCGGAGCGGATTTGTTGGTTCGCGTTGCGGAGGGCGCCACCGATGCTCTCCGGGAAGCCAATTTGTTGACGCGGTTCCAAGAAATTCTGACCCTTCAAGAGATCTTCCGGGCTGAACTCGCCAAACTCACCCTGAGCGACTTCGCGCGGCAACAGGGAGGACGCCAAGCCCGTACCAGCGTTCATTTGACAGCCAGCGGCCTGCTGCGGCATACGCTCAGCCACGGCGCTCGGCCCCGGGCCAGCTTGCTCAATCTCCATGAAGTCGCGTTCCTTGAGCGTATACGCCGACTTGTTGTTCATGTTGAACAATAAATAAACGAGCACCGCAATGCTCGCCAACATCAAAATATTTCTGGTGCGGCTGTTAACCTTCATCCTGCTTTATATTACTATTACACAATTTTTTTTTATTCCTGTGCCGCCTCTTCTTGGGGGGCATCTACATTTTCGGCCTCGGGTGCAACCTCGACCACCGGTTCTGGGCTGGGTTCTTGGTCCTCTTCTTCTTCGACGAAGGCGTACTCCTCTGGGTATTCAGACCTGACCGGCTCGGGGTGAATTTTGACCTGCACGAGGTTGAACGCGGGTCCGAATGCCTTCTTCGCGAACCACATGCCCGAATATTCAAGAATCATGGAACATTCGCGACCGAGTTCGAGGGTGGAAAAATCGACAACCTCCTGGTCGGGTGAGAACACCTTCGTCGGGGGGATGCGGTCGGCGACGAGTTCGGCGTGAGAATACGCCGCCTTGAGCGCATCCGCGGTCATGTCCTTCCCGAACCAAACCACGGCGTTATCTTTTGCCGCCTGGAGGTTTTGTTTATCGATGGTGGTAATCTTCTTCCTGTTGCTCGCCGACGAGGGGTCGATGGTCACTTCCGCACCAGAAATGCCAGTGACTTTAACCTTGTTCAACTGAACGAAACACTTCTTCTTGTCGTCGTTGGTCACTCGGACGAAGTAAAGACCATCATCACCTTTTGCTGGGGCGTTGTAGAGCATTGTTTACATAAATGACGAGGTTAATCTTTAAACTATAATCTTCCCCCGCTGTAAACCGACGAATGGAATCGCGGCAGCCTCTTCTAATACGTACGCAGGCACCCAGGCATCGCGACTTTTTTTATATCCATATAAAGTCTTTGTAAGCTCTATGTTTTTCCACACGGATTGATTGACGAAATTTAATTTATTAATGTTCAAAGATGGTTTATAGTTCCATTCATTGCCAATGTATCTGTTGGAATCATCCTGCACCCATTGTTTTTTATGCACATCAAATCTCTGGCGCCCGTTTGTTTTCACGAAACCATTTATTTTCAATGGCACCAAGGTTTTCAACCCATACAGGAGCTGTCTTTCAACTTTTTCTGTGTCTGGTTGAATTGTGTAGGCTTCGTATTTAAATGCTTTCGCGCGCTTCACCATGTTTACATTCACGCGACCATTCATGATGATTCTTTTCGTTGGAAGTTTTATTTTTTTCACCACCTTGGCATAAATGTCGAAAATGCTATCGGACGCTTTGAATTTAAAATGAGGTGAAATAGTTTTCGCCATTTTAATGAGTCGCACCCTGTCTTTTTTCTTTTTCTCTGGGCGCAAATTCAGTTCCTGCATCAAGACGACGTCGTGAATCAAGAACGCCCGACTGGCGATGGAGACGCGGCGGTCGTTCACGATGGCGCCGCTGTTTCTGTTGATGTAGGTGATGCCCGATGTTTGCGATTTGAAGAGCACGTCGAACCCGAATTCCCCTGGTCTCATGAACGGAATGTCTAGGATGCCACCCATGCGTTGTTGTTTTACTTTACCCGTGGCGACGTCGAACCAACCGACGTTGAGGTCGAGG
>Ga0222713_10002164_pt1 | contig 21178 bp, 33 predicted proteins | sample C33_649DmetaG_FD_165061 | JGI IMG/M metagenome (GOLD analysis project Ga0222713, IMG submission 165061) | Estuarine water microbial communities from San Francisco Bay, California, United States - C33_649D | ecosystem: Environmental > Aquatic > Marine > Unclassified | place: USA: California...
TTAGTTTAACGCTTTCTATATTAACTTTTCTTACTTCATCGTCTATACCAAATATATCCGATATGTAATCTCTTGCATCATTTTCATCAAAAGCTTCTACTTCTGCTGAAATTACTAGCTTTATTAAGTACTTATTCATTTACTTAGAGACAGTATACCCATTTTTAGTTAATAAATCAATTGCTGCTTTTACTTTAGGGTCTACCTTTGCTGGTATCTTTTGTGATGTAGATGGCTTTGATGAGGGCTTTGATTCAGTTTTTTTTGCCCCGCCAAACTTTGGTCTACCAAATCCAACAATAGAAATCATTACGCCAGCCTTATTTTTCTTATATGCACGAAGTTGTTTACAAACTTCTCCGCCATTTCTTTGGCTTCCCTTTTTGTTTGAAGAAGTATTACCCTCTATACACCATACTGTTCCGTCTTCATTATCCTTTACAACAATTCCTACGTGAGAAATTCTATCGACACCGTCTGAAGGGAAATCAAAATAGGCGATATCACCTGGTTCTGGATCTGCAATATCCACATCTATCCATGATCCAGCTTTTTTAAATGCTGCAGCTCCTCCTGGAGTGTATACTGTGTTAGGAATCTTCACTCCAGCTTCATTACCACACCAGTTTACAAAACTTCCGCACCATGGTTGAAAATTAGCTTTTGTATAAGCACCGTATTTAGTTTCATTATCTTTTGGACCCTCAATGGTTCCGATCTCTGCTGTAGCAACTTCTATTAAACGTTCTGCTGTTCCCTGTTCTGCCATTAGTCTTTGTCCCAATCTGTATCAACTGGCTGCTCTTCTGGCATTTGTCCATCTGGCTTTGCTGCTAAGCGAGCTGCCGTTGCATCAATTTCTGCTTCAAGCTTTTTATCAGCCTGTGTATTTTTTGCATCTACTTCTTTGTTTGCTATCTGCGCTGCCATAATATCCTTAGCACCTGAGTTACCAATCAAAATTCCTGCAAGTGTTCCTGTAATAAATGTTGCAATGCTACCTAGAACATTGAAGAACATCTTGTCATTTTCTGACTGGGCTCCAATAGGTTGTGTTACAAACAACAGACCATAGATAATTCCAAGCGCTGTCATAAAAAGAATGCTTCCAAGAGTTATTCCTAGAATAAATTTCAATCTAGCGTCTAGATCTGCGGGCGTTAGTTTCTGTTTAGCCATTTGTTATTTCCTGTTCTGGTGTTGTAGGTGTAATTTTTATTACATCTTTTGTACAAGTCTGTGAAGCTTCACATTCTGGAGGAGTGCACTCTGCTGTTTCCCAATTTTTAGGATCTTGGCATGGATAGCGGTATCTATTTAAAGAGTCGCATCCAGTTAATGATAGCATTAGCAAGCATGCTAAAGCAATAGCACTTATTTTCTTCATAGGATAATTATACACTACTAGTCCTCTTTTCGTAGTGGTATAGTTAAAAGCCATATTGCTGTAGCAATAACTGTAGCAACTCCAACTACCTGCTGGGCTGAGCCAGTAAGGGTTAGCCAAGCGATAAAGAATCCCAAAAGGGTAAATATTTGGGCTATACTTTCCTTGATTACTTCCCATATATATTTAAATAGGGCCTTGATTATTTTCATTATATCCTCCTTGTCATGGCTGCTGCCACAATATTTGATGCGATGATAACTGGGATAACTACCTCTTGGGCCTTTTCTCTTTGATCATCAGTCATATCCTTGCCCCACTCTGATGGGTTTAAAACTTTAGCAAAGTCTATATCTGTAAATGCGCCCAATGGATCTGCTAAAAATGCTTCTGTCTGGACTTCTGTTGTAGCATCTGCCAATGTGTATGGCATTGATGCTCCTTCTGCTGCCGCTTCTCTGTCTTTAAATTCTACAAAAGCTGTAGCCAATTCTGGATTACTCTTCATTGCTTCTGCTATTATTGCCACCTCGGATGAAGAAATTCCAAGGTCTTTTGCCACCTCAGATTTTGCCTCATTTGTCAAAGCCTTTAGTGTTTGACTAACTGCAGCAACCTGTTCTGGTGAAAGAGTAACTAATTTGTTATCCTTGCTTGTAAGGTTTGCAATAACACCAGATAGATCTTCTGTTGTTCCTGTTCCTTTTTCAGGTACTAATGCTGCTAATTCTTCATTCTGAATTCCTGGCTTTTCTTCAGGAACAGGTTCTGGCTCTACCGTTGGCTCTGGGCCAGGTGTAGGTTCTGGGGTAGGCTCTGGTTCTACTGTTGGTTCAGGTGTCGGCTCTGGGGTAGGAGGAGCCTCTGGAGTAGGTTCTGGGCTTGGTTCAGGGGTAGGGGGTGCTTCAGGTGTAGGCTCAGGACTTGGCTCTGGTGTTGGTGGTGCTTCAGGAGTTGGTTCTGGAGAAGGTGCTGGAGTTGGTGGGGCATCTGGTGTAGGCTCTGGGGTAGGCTGATTGGCTGCAGCATTGGCTGCTGCTTGTGCAATAGCAGCGTTAAGTTCTCTTTGAGACTGCTCATCATAGTAACGCCATGCGTCATCAATAGCACTGTTGACATCATTGATCGCTTGATTATAATTATTAATAGCATTATCTTTTTCAGACAAAGCATTTGTTAGGTTTTGCTCTGCAGATGTAAGGTTTTGTGTAGCATTTGTGAGGTTTTGATTAGCACTTGTTAGGTTTTGAACCTCTTGGTTATACACAGATAACTTATCGTTATAAACATCTTGTGCTGTATTTCTTGCTGCAAGTGCTTGGTTATAAGTATCTGTTTGTGCTTGTGTTGGACCTGATCCAGAAGAAAATGTATTTAGATTGCAACTAAAGTTTTCTCCCCATACTCTTGGGTTTCCAGAATAGTCACATCCTGCACCAGTCATTCCTCCAGGAATTGTCCAACCAAGGTGATAAGAACCTGGTCCTCCACCGTTATACCACCATATCTCAACATCAAAAGTCTTGTCTTGTGTAACATCATATGTTGGAGACCATGCACTCCATCTTGCACCTTGCTCAACCCAGTTGCTGACAGCAAGTTGTCCATCAATATACATCTTAAATCCATCGTCTGTGTATCCTGCAAATGCTACTGTGTCAAACCATGATGGCACGGTTATCTGTCCAGAAAACTTTACAACAATATTCTCATATCTATTTCCGCAAACTGGAAGAGACATATAGTTTGAGGTCCAAGTACCAGAACAAATAACAGAGTCTGGGACTGCTATGCTTGGCCAAACCCTCGCTAAGTTATAAACAGTATATTGAAGTCCTGATCCACCAGAAGACTGCATACTTGCTTGGGCTGTTTGAAGGTTTATATTGGCTACGCTAAGTGCATCATATGCATCATTTTTATGCTCAAGGGCTGTTTCTACTACTGCAGTTTGTCCATCTACTGCTTCTTGGGCCAATGTCTTATTTTCAACTGCCGTATTTTTTGCAGCCAATGCGCTATCGTATGAATCAGATGCTTCATTCTTTGACTGATGTGCAGCATATGCAATATCGTATTTATTTTCAGCTTCTTGTATTAAAGATATAAATTCATCCTGATAAAGAAGATCGTCTACGCTATTATTTAAATCTTCAATTTCTTGTGCTGCAAGACTAAGTGGGTCATCTCCGTATGCAGGAGTAAGAAACACCCAGCCAAACATTAAAATGGTGGCTAATGATAATCTCCATGCTTTAGTCCTAGTCAACTATAACTCCTAAACAAACAGTTTGTTTATTTAGTTAATTATAACATGAAACTATTTAGAACCTATTTCGCTAATCTTAGATTTAGAAAACTTAAGCATTTTTGCACCTAGCGGAGAGTATCCTAAGTCTGCTGCTTTTTTGCCACAAGCATTTGCCATATACTCAAAAAACTTTTTTACAGATTCGTTATGTAAAGATTTTTCTTTGGACGCTATGCCATATGTAAATGTAGATATGGGATAAGCAAGATTGTTAACAGTCTTATAGTTTACTTTAACTATACCCTTTTCGTCTATTAAAAAATCGCTTAAAAATACTGATGCTGCAGCAACTGTAGGCTGCATGTACCTTCCAGATTCATTTTGTATTGATGCCATTTTAAGGCCTCTTGCATATGATATTTCGTTATATCCAATAGAACCATTTGTTTGCGTCAAAACCATAGCCACTCCGTAGGATCCAGAAGCACTCATCATAAATGGATTACTGCTTATTGATCCAGGAAATGATGAAGAAAAGTTTTTGTTGCCAGCCTTCGTCCATATACTTGGGGAAACGACATTTAAATAAGATGTAAATACTTCTGATGTTCCAGATCCATCTACCCTGTAAGCAACTCTTATTGGGGTAGAAGGTATTTTAGGTTCTTTACCACCAATTAAATTTTCTTTTAAAATTTGAGGGTCATTCCATTTTGTTATTTTTCCAGAAAATATTTTGGCCAATGTATCTGTACTCATCTTTATAGTTACTTTATATCCGTCTAGTCTATAAATTATTCCTATTGGACCAGCAACCAAAGGAACGTAAACAAATTCTTTTGTTGGTTTAACTTCTGATCCAGAGTATGGCACATCTGACATTGCAAAATTTGCTATACCATTTGAAAACATATTTTTTCCAGCTCCAGAACCATTTGGAGAATATGTTACAGTATCTCCACCAGACTTTACAAACTCAACTCTACATCTATCTATAAAGTTGGCAGCAAAAGTAGATCCAGATCCAGTAATAGGTTCTGCGTTTGATGTGTTAATTAAAAAAACATTAGACAATAAGACTAATGTTGCTGTGACTACAATAAGTTTTAGTTTCATATATCAATAATACATCACATAGTAATAAAATCATATATAAAATGGTTAACTAAGAATTAAATGCAGGTGAACTTTATTATTTAGGGTTATCTGTTTTATAAAAGCCATTACCCTTAAATTGTATACCAAATGGCGTAAAGTGTCTTATCATATTTGATTCACATTCAACACATGTGTAGCCTGGATCATCATCTTTAATTGATCTATGTACTGACATAGTTGCATGTGCTTCATCATATGAGCATTTGTATTCGTATACTGGCATTACTTCCCGCTTTTTTTTCTCGCTTTAGATAATGCATCAAAGTCTTTAATTTTTGTTTCTCCCATATAGCCCCAAGCATGACCATCTTCAATCATTTTTTCATTAATAGATTTATCTGATCCGTCCAAGAAAACCCAACCTAAAATGCGACCATACTTTTCAGATGAGTCCATTTTTTCGGTTTTAATAACAACAGACTTAGCTGAGTCAATTGCATTCTTTAAATAAGCTTTTGCTTCCAGCCCCAATGCTTTCTCCATCTTATCTGCTGTACGGCTTTCTGGAGTATCAATTCCAGCAAGACGAACTCTTGAACTAAAAGAAATATCAAATCCGAGGTCAATGTCTACATCGATTGTATCTCCGTCCACAACCTTAGTAATCTTTTTAACATAGTACTCGAACATGATTCTCCTTAATATTAGGAGCAGTTTATAGACTTGCTCAGGTCATTTTTGAGCATAGGCTCAAATATCCTGCGACTCCCCAGTGACGGGGTGCAGATTTATATTATACTATTTATTTGATCTTGATAGTCTTTGGCTTCTTTTCTTCTGGCAGAATGCGTACAATATCAATCTTAAGCATTCCATCCTTCAGTTCTGCAGCCTTTACTTCCATATACTCACCAAGAGCCCACTCACGAGTAAATTTACGGGCAGCAATTCCACGGTGGATAAACTTCGAATCGTTATCCTCTGTGTTTAATTCTCCCTTTACAGTAAGCTTTCCGTCTGCTGTTGATACCTCGATGTCTGTTTTACCAAATCCAGCGACTGCTAATTCGACAACAAAGTTGTCTTCATCTACCTTGATTACGTTATATGGTGGATAGTTAGTTGCACTTGATACTGTTTGAGCGTGGCTCCATGTATTTAATGCTCTATCAAATCCAATAAAAAATGGGTCCTTAAAAAGGTCCCACGTATATGTTGTTACCATTTTATTCCTCCTTCAAGCGAATAAGTTAATTTATAGGACCCCTAATGGGCATCCTGCAATAATTATATCATAATTAACTGTATATTGGCTACAGGTATTTTTTTGCAAATAGGGGAGACATTTCAATTAGATCAATATTACAATACCTTGGCATTTCAGCAACCCATACGATTGCATCTGCTATATCTTCTACGCTCATGCTAAATTCTTTTTCTCTAAAATGAGACTCTCTAGTATTTATGCTTGATGGTCTAATTTCTGTCACCCTAATTTTTAATCCTGGCGCATATTCCATCCTTAATATTTCTGCCAAGCTAGAGACCGCAGCCTTTGAATTACAGTAGGTCATGTCACCGACATAAGGATACTTTCCAGCAAATGAGGATATCAATACCACTAATGGATTTTCTGAATTAGATAAATTTTGGCTAAATAATTTATTTAAAAGGGCGGGGCCTATTACATTAATTGAATGAGCTTTTATGAAAGTGTCATACAAATCTTCACCATGATGGTAACTTCCACCAGCAGCATTGTTAACGATTAAGTCTACCTGCGTGTCTTTATATTTATGATATAGCTTTTGTATAGTTTCTTTTTCTCTTAGATCTAAATGCTCTACTAAAACATTTTCTCCCCAGACACCTTTTAAATTTTCTGGATTTCTAGAGGTAGCTATTACCCTATAATCTAAAGCGCATAATTTATCAACTATACCTTTACCAACTCCTAAAGTTACTCCAGTTACTATTGCAGTTTTCATTTTTTATCTCCAAGATTTAAATAGTCTCCTGGCCAAGTTGCTGGAGCATACTCTGATGTATACAAATCATTGCTGTAAACAAAACCGCTATGAACAATTCTTTCTGACCCACGTGATTTTAAAACAGCATGGGTATATTCTTCTGAAGCAGGGAAAACTACAATTTGTCCTGGCTTTACAGTGAATGTTATGTCTTTATGTTTAAAGTGTATCTCTCCTCCAGTCCACCCAGAATTAAGGCCAAGCGAGAAGCCTTTAGTTGTATGCTGACCAATTAGACCGCAGTCTGGGTGATTTTCATAATGATAGTAAAGAGCCCATTCTCCCTCTGGAAGATACTTGGTTATATACGGTACACCGTTATACTTTTCATTTTCATTATCTAAAAGATCTCTAAACCTTTTTACAATAACATTCCACCAAAATTCTTCTTCTGACTTAATAATTCCAGTAAACCTTCTTGCAACACCACTTTCAATTAAGTCACCTAAATCATATGAATTAAATTTATCAGCAGAATTTCCAGTGTTATCAATTTTTAACCATTCAATCGTAGATCCCAAGATAGTATTTATCTCTTCTTTCGATAAAAAGTCGTCAACATAGTATATGTTAGGATCTATGTAGACTTTGTTAAAATTAGGCACTTATTTTCCCTTTCAAATAGGAATAAATTATATGTATGGTATACATTATACTACACAATCAAGGATGTGTCCCCAGATGGGATCGAACCATCGACCCGCAGATTAAAAGTCTGCTGCTCTACCAGCTGAGCTATAGGAACCTTACTTTAATTTAAACTCATCACTAAGCAGAAAGAATCTTAGATAGAGCATTAATTGTAGAAGAAATTCTTCCTATATCACGCAGTTGCTCAACACTGTATCCTTCTTGCTTTAGTGTTTCATAATGAGCTTTTACACAAAAGTGGCACTTACCAACAATAGAAGATGCTAATGAGTATGCTTCAAATTTTCCTTTAGTTGTACCGCCATGAGAAGATATAGCGTTCATTCTTAGCTGTGCTGGTAGACCCTTAAGGTTTGCATCATCGGCCATCTCAACAAATGGGTACCAAACATTATTCTGCGCCATGATAGAACCAGCTGTAAGTGCCGCATTTTTTTCTATCTCATTCGTTGCGCTTGCAACTATAAATGAAAGAAGCTTAGCGTTGCCTGTTGCAAACGCTGCAGCTATTGAAATATATGTGGCATGCTCTGGATCAATAGTTGATCTATTAATCACTGCATCTAAGTTTAGTTTTATGTCTTTAGCATACTCTGGAAGAGAGTCCTTAAGCTGGTCTACCCAATTCATTATAGAGTTTCTCCGCCCAAAGACCTGTTGCATGCACACAGCTCTCCTGTTTGAAGAGCATCCAAAACACGAAGGGTTTCATCTGGGTTTCTTCCAACATCTAAGTTGTTTACTGTTACGTGCTGAATAATATTATCTGGATCAACAATAAAAGTAGCACGGTATGTTACACCAGAAGAATGGTGAACTCCAAGGTCGCTTGCCAGCTGGTGTGCTGTGTCTGCAAATGACCACGAGTTTGTTTTCTTAAGGTCATCATGAGCATTTCTCCAAGCAATCTTACAAAATTCATTATCGACTGATCCAGTCATAAGAACTGCATCTCTATCATTAAAATCATTAACCAAGGCATCGTACGCAACAATTTCTGTTGGGCATACAAAAGTAAAGTCCTTTGGGTAAAATGCAATTATCTTCCATTTTCCTGGGAAAGAATCTTGTGTAACTATTTCAAAAGAGGATTCATCATATGACAAAGCCCCTGGCTTAACTCCAGTAACTGCAAAGTTACCTAGCTTATCTCCTACTGTCTTCATTTTTCTCCTTGTGTGTAATTGATACCTGGTGTGGTACCCCTGGCTGGAATCGAACCAGCGGCCAACAGATTAGAAGTCTGTTGCTCTTCCTCTGAGCTACAGAGGTATGTTTTCTGTTTATATATTATAACCTTAATTTGTCAGACAGTCAATAGATAATTCTATATATTTAGATTATAATAAATTTCATCTGCCATAATAATATGCTTTTTTATACCAAAATGTGATCCATCTGGAGCCATACCAAAATGATCTACAGATTCATACTCTTTTGATAATATCTGAAAGTATTCATTTTTCACTATCTGCTTATTATTTGAAGAAAAATAACCACTATATCTTTCTATTAATAACTGATCAGCTTTTGGACCAGCTGGCTCCCAAAATGTCCATATGAATTTTATATTATTAGATTTACAATACTGCTCTAAAATAGAAATAAATACATTATTGTAATAAAGAGCAACTTCAATTGAAAAAATCTCGTTCATGTCGTGAGGAGTTTTTGTAAAAGTATTTTTTTTACTATCTTTATTTAAATCATAAGGAATATAAATATCTCCAAAATAAACATTTGGGTTTTCAGACAAGTAAACCTCTGGCTGCAATGTTTTAAAAATAATTTTATCGCTGATATACGGAAATTCAAAGCGAGCAAACGGGAAAACGCCAATAATTATTTCAGGGTTGCCAAATTCTTTAAAGTATTGAAAAGCTTTTATAATTTGCGACTGTACAGAATTTCCTGGAACTGAAAGATTAGAATATGTAAAATTTATTTTCTCATTTAATATGCTCGGCCATAAAAATTTTTCTTCTTTAGTAGAGACACCCCAAGTTTGCGAACACCCTAGAGCTAAAATCTGATTGCCATTTTTAAATTCTGGTCCCCTATAACCAAATGAATTTATTCCATTATGCTCGTATTTGGCTACCATTCCTCTTTCTGACAAACTTAGTCCTGGTGTTTTTTGAAGTCTTTCATCTGTCATAATAGTTTCGCACGGAAAAGATCCTGGCTTATTCAAATGATTAAGTCTTTTTAATGTTTGATTATTATTTATTATTGATTGAAAATTTGATATTCTTTCCCCAGTATTCATATCTGGTCCTTTATTATATTATAAATTTCATCAGCTATAAAAATATGTTTACCTGTGCCGAAATGACATGCGTCTGGGGCCACACGAAAATGATCTTGCATCTTATATTTACTTGCTAATACCTTAAAGTACTCATCTTTTAATGTTTGTATATCAGGTATTTGATTATGCATTTCTAAAGGAAAAGAAAAATAGCTTTTATATTTTTCTTTTAAAAGATTATCAGTTACTGGATCAACTGCTTCCCAAAACGACCACAGAAGTTTTATGTTGTTTGATTCACAATATTGCTCTAGAATAGATATAAAAATATTATTGTAGTATAAGGCTAATTCTATAGGGAAAAACTCTCTTACGTCATGAGGAGTTTTAGAAAAGCTTGGTGCAAATTTAGTATTATTTAAATCATATTCTATATAAATGTCCGCAAAGTAAACTTTTGGGATTTCATTTTTATCAAACACTGGTTTAGGCTGTAAAGATTTAAAAACAACTGTATCTGAAATGTAAGGAAATTCAAATCTTGCAAAAGGCAATATGCCTATTACGTATTTGGGATGACCGAATTCTTTAAAATATGAAAAAGCTTTAGCTACTTGAGATTGAACAGAATCTCCTGGAGCTGAAATGTTTGAATATGTTTTTTCAATCTTGTCGGACAAAAACTTTGGCCATACCTCTTCCTGCTCAAATGAGTAACCCCAAGTCTGAGAGCATCCAAGAAATAAAAAATCATTACTGCTGCTAAACTCTGGCCCTCTGTATCCTAAAGAGTTTATTCTTTTGTGTTTATAATCTACGGGAGCTGGCACAAGGTAGCCTTGGCCTGCCCCATCTCCACCAACTCTATTTAAATGATTTAAATCTTTTAATTTTTTTCTTTTATTTATTAAATTTTGAAAATTTGCTATTCTTTCTCCAGTGTTCACACTTGCCCCCTGATAATCTTTTTCCCATAATTATTTTCCCAATTGATTATATCACTTTGATCGTTTAGCAATGGTTGACCTTTAATATTTAAACTTGTGTTTAACAATAGCGGAACTCCAGTTTGCAAATAAAATTTATTTAAAACTCTATATAAGCCAGGGTGCTGATCTTTAGTAACAGTTTGTACTCTTGATGTTCCATCAATATGTACTACAGAGGGAATTTTTTCTGGCTGTACACACTTTACAGTGTATTGCATGTAAGGGCTTTCAAAATCCATATCGAACCACTTAGAGGCATGCTCAGCCATTATTACAGGAGCAAATGGCCTAAATAATTCTCTTTGTTTAATTAGATTAACCTTATCTTTTATGCTTGGATCTCTTGGGTCTGCCAATATACTTCTATTGCCTAATGCTCTTGGACCATATTCTGCTCTTCCTGATGCTACTGCTACTATGCCATCTTTTAATATCCCGTCCACAATTTCTTGAACTGGGTAATCTCCACCTAAATCATGACCAAGGTAAGGGCTATTCCAGTCAATGTGCTTACCGTACAGAGCTGCTGCCGCTCCAAGAGATGATCCTGCGTCACCAGGGTTTGGCATAATCCAAACATCCTTGAATATTTTCCAAAGTAGCGGGTTGGCTGAAGAGTTTAGAGCACAACCACCCATAAAGACAAGATTATTTTTACCCGTTAGTGAATGAGCCATACGCATAAATTCGTTTAGTCTTTGTTGGTAAACCATTTGTACTGCAGCTGCAATATCAAATCTGTCCTGTTCTGATTTTACCCAGCCCCAATCAGTTATACCTTTATGAAAATTATATTTTTGTTTATCATAAGATGGAAAGTATTCATCAACCTTTTTATAATACTTTGTCCAATCACCATACCCAGCCATACCCATCATAATATATTCTTCTTGGTTTGGCATTAACCCTATTAATTGCGTAAATGCAGAATAGAACAATCCAAATGATACTGGGTAGTTTTGTTTGTATTTTAACTTAATCTTTTCGTCTTGCCCCACCCAAATTGTGGAGGTATTATATTCACCAATAGAGTCAAGAACTACAATTACTGCATCGTTAAACTTGCTTGTATAGTATCCAGCACATGCATGAGAGTAGTGATGGCTAAAATATTTTATTGGAAGATCCATTGGAATATTTGGTTTCCAGTCTGAGCTTCCTCCCCTTAAAAATATTCTAGATCTTTTAAGCTGTGGTCTTTCGTAGTATGCTATATGTGTTGGGGTGCCATAGTTAAGCATATCAAAGTATATGTTTTTATTATTGTACCAATCGTTTTTTTCTTTGCTATATCGCTCTGAGTGTGCAGCAAATAGTATCTCTCCGTCTTTTAATAAAGATATGGATGCGTCGTGAGATGTTTCATTGATACCGAGTATGATCATTAGTATATAAACTTATCCTTATTTTTATTTTTTATAAATAAAGATTTAATCTTTTTAAAAATAACATATATATAGTATTGAATTTTAATACTCACGGAAGTCTATATCTCCAAATTCCTCTATGTCTTCTATTGGAATAATACCCTTGCTTAGAGCTATCCGATATCCTTCTTCTGTAAAATTGTACGTGGCCCGAAGGTTTTCATCATACTCAACTTGCATTAGTTCGCTATTAACAAGGTCTATGAGCTCAGACTCCACGTACTCTTCATGAGCCTTCCATAAATCTGGTGCTAGCTCTGAAGTGACAGTTTCATTTAATTCAAATATTGCTTCGCCGTCTTCTGTAAATCCAGCAATTTTAATTGCACCAATATCGATATAGTGCTGAATCTTAAGCATTATATCTTCTTCGTCATCATAATCTTCAAACATTTTTCCTCCTGTGCAACAAGTAGGACTTGAACCTACGATTACCGAATTATGAGTTCGGGGCTTTAACCAACTAAGCTATTGTTGCCTAGTTGAATTATAGTATTTTATTATCAGTTTTGTCAATAGATTGCTCAACTATTTGCTGAACATACTCTGAAAAATGCTTTCTGATACTTCCTGGTGGCCTGTGACCAATATCAGACCATACCCTTTTGTACTCATGGATGTTGTCAAATGTCGTTGGGCAAACTAGGACTCCATTGTATTCTTTTAGCCTTGTTGGAAGAGGCACATGCTTACTGCAACACTTACACTCTTTAGCTTTTTCTTGGTATATACTCATACTATCTCCATTCCACTCAGCGCTTCAGAAAGATCTTTAGGCATCGATGACGGAGCCTTAATTAAATTTGGACTTTCTTGCTTTAAACTATCTCTATATTGTTTTTTTACGGAAGAATAATCATGCACCTCAATGTCACCAAACGCTTCTCTTGTTAAGCTAATTGCATTATATATTGAGCCGCACACAGCATCGGCCAAGTCTTTTGATCCTTTTCTTGGGTGATCAACCTTGTCACGCATAATTCTTAACTCAAGCAATTCATCTATAAGTAAAGGTATATGAGGGCCTTTCACTCTTTCCTCTAAAACAACCATGGCCATATCATCATAATGTTTTTTTGCAACAGATAGCGTTTCAGTATTTATTCCATATTGTTTTAGCTGCTGCATCATATCGTGAGAGTTCCACCTATCAAAAGTGCATATTCTAATATTAAATCCCCTAGATCTAAGAGATAGTATGTAGTCTCTAACCTCCGCAAAGTCTACGGACTTATCTGAAGTAGGTGTCCAATACATTACAGCATCCACCTTAACAATTGGCGCTGGCTGAGAGTAAGTATCAGTAACCTTTACGCTAACGAACTTTTCAATATGAGCCATAGATACAGCACAATGGTCGTGTTTTTGAGCTAAGTCAACGTGTATGTAATAATCTTTATCATCTTCTGGCAAGAACCAGTCTTCAAATCTTCCAAATCCATCTACGGCTATTGATAGATCGTTGAATGCCATTTCAATCTTTTCACGAGATTTAAAGAAAGCATCAATTGCTTCTGGAGGCATGCAAGCAAATCTTCCTAAAGCATCTGTTACATCTCTATAGAATGCAATTTTAAAATCTTCAATACTTCTGGTTGGGTTAACTTCCCAGGTAGGCCTACGTATCGCATAAACCCTTGGATACTTATAAGACACAATTTGATCTTCATCCCAGAATATATCAAACTCGTTGCCCACTGTATTCTCTGGAAGATCTGGATCCAACTTAAATCTATGAGATCTTGCTATAACTTCTTTTTCTGAAATAATTTCGTCATATCTTTGCTGGATATAATCATTCTTAAATCGTGGGAAAGAAAGAAGAATTACCTTGCCGTAATCTGGAAAACGAGAATCTACAGATGCCCTGTACATATCATAAATACCACTTGCAGTTTTTGCCTGATCGTGACCGCTTGTGCTATCTAATGCAAAGCCAGAGATCTCGTCTAGTACGGCTACAAGAACGTTATACCCTTCAAACGCTTCTCTTTCTGAGTGTCCAGAATAAACAGTAACATTCTTATCAAATTTTATTTCTGAAGCTTTTTCAAAGTACTTACCTACAAACCATGGTGAATGTGTTACTCTGTTTTTAAAGCCTTTAAAGAATACATTGTTTGCCTGCTGAGCGTTAATAGCAATATTAATAATATCAATTGAGTCACCTGGAGGCTTGCCATAATAAGATGCTGGGTCTTTAAGGCATAATAGTAAATATACTATATAGGCTACCGATATTGTAGAACAATAATCTTTTCCGCTACCCTTACCTAATTGGGCAACAACCTCATTGCATGTTTGCTTATATCTTAACGATCCTTCTTTTTCTCCGAACAGCTTAATCAAAGTCGACTCTTTATATATCTGAGAAGATTTCTCTATAAGAGTATATTGATTTTCAGATAACTCAGGAAGACCCAAATAGTTTTTATCAGTTACAAACGTTCTTAAATCGACAGGTCTTTCTTCAAACTCTTCTCCGTCAAGTATATCGATGAGGTCATCAAAATTAAATTCCACTGACTTCCTCAATAATCTCTATTGGCTCAACAATTCCAGTAATTTGTGATAAGCGCTTGGCTACTTCCATTTTACACTTAGGGCAAGTTGCAGTTACTTCTTTTAGAATCTTAACTAAGACTTCTTGCTTTCTTTCCGCCTCTGCTATTTGTCCTGCCATTTCAGCGTTATCTAGTAAACCAACTTCCTGAAGCATGCCAATTCTTTTGCCTTCTATATCAGCAATTAACTTGAGAGCACCAGACTTAACGCTAAGTTGACCCGCTTGATCTGCATCTTCAACTGTTTTCCATGCTTCCTTTATTAGCATTGCATAGTGTTGATCAGCCCCAGAGATAGCCTCTTTAGCACGTTCACGGGCTGATGTGTCGTTGTGTACAACACTCTTCCACTCATCTATCAACTCAATGACTTCTGCCCTCTTAAGGCCAGTCAGGGTAGCAATTTGTGTGGGGCTGTTTCCCCTAAGTAGCTCTTCGACTACCTTATTCATGCGATCAAAATGATCAGCTAGCTCAATTTCCATATTACTTTATTATACTTCTAGTCGACTGAAATAGCAAATTCCTTGGCAACCTTTAATAGGATTAAATACCCAATAAGGTCATCAATATCATTATCTCCTGGGTATTCTTCACCCTTAATTAACCTATTTAATTTATCATCAATTCGGACATATAGCTGCTCTCTTGGCCCCGCCTTAGAAAATATACGAACTGGGTCAAGCGCAGAGTTACCATATGAAATATTTTTCTTTATAAGCATATGAGCAATATCAAGGCAGGTGCTTAGGATTTCTTTCCCAGCCTCCGTTCCAACTGTAAGCAAGTAAAGATCGTCATACTTAAATTCTTTTGAATCTGCAAAAACTGGCTTTGGTGTCATTTTATTAGCCCCTTTTCTTTTAAAGCTCTATATATGGTCATAACTGTTACACCACATTCTTGTGCTATATTCTCCATAGTCTTTTTTTGGACAACATATCTCCTGTACAGCCATTCTTTATTTTTGTACAATTTCACAGATGGTCCCACCTAAAATGCTTTCTGTATGACTCTAGATCGATAACATTTGGGTCTACCCACCAATCTTCTGACTCTGTTCTAACAACAAGTGAGTACCCCAATGAATCAAATATTTCTCTTTGAACATCTCTCATTGCAATATTTCTCCAGTACATATTGGCATCGTGCTCAAAAGTTATAACAGTAAACCTGTAAGAGTTAAGGGGTACGGCAAGTAGTCCATGAAGGCTTGTGTATGCGCTTCCATTTGGCCTTCCATCTAGATTGTATCCAGAATCAATATCTATCTGTAGATAGTCTATTTGTTTTGGAAATGAATTTTCTTCAAAGTACGAGATATAATTAAAATCAAGGGCATCTCCCATACATGGATTAGACCTATTTTCAATAAACTCTTTTCTAAACTCTTCTCTTATTTCAAACGAAACCCCTTTCCATCCAAATTCATTTTCTAGCTTATGTGTATTGCTTCCATTTTTTGAATGAAAGGCTCCTAACTCAACATAATATCCGCCCTTTTTATTTTCAAGCAGCTCTAAAACAAACTCTTCTTGTGCGCTTATCTCATTCCATATTTGTGTCATTTATTTGTTAGAACCTCTCTAGCGTAATAAGCTATGCCGAATGCATCAGCTACATCAAAGTCTTCTATTTTCAATCCATGCTTTTTATTAAAATAATCTGCTGTTCTTTGCTTACGCATGTTTCGTAACTGGTTCTTATACCAAGAGTCTGCATACCCTGGATTGGCTAAGCGTATTGCTGCCTTTTCTTCTTTAGTCGGATTCTTGTTACCAATATACGCTTGCCAAGAACTGGGAGATATAGTAATAACTGAAGCACCCGTAGACATAAGTTCAGCAATAACAACACCATAAACATAGGATAATTTTATCACAGCATCTGGTGATCTGACAAGTATCGCACCCTCTACAGCAATGTAATCGCTTTTTAATTCATCAAGCATCATAGAGACTCTAGTTTTAGCATTATATATTTTTTCATATATATCGTTTCCTACTAAATTTATCTTACCCCATTTTATTGGAGTGTTTCCTTCAATTAAACAGAATGCAACTGATGATGTTGATGCGTCTATGCCAAGAACTCTGCTTGCGTTTGTCCTAGATAATTTCGCCAGAGTCATTTAGCATCCTTAATATTTTATTTCTATCAGACTTTGAGTTATTTTTTTCGCACTTAGAGCATATATCTAAGCTATTATACCTACTTAAGCTTGAGTTGCATGATTTACATAATCTTTTCTGACCAGATCTAATTGCTTTCTTCTCATAATACTTCTCCATAATCTTTTTATTTGTTGCAATTCTACAGCAATCATCGGAGCAATATTTTTGATTATGTGTTTTTGGGGTAAACTCTTTCCCATTCATACAATCTTTATTAGCGCATATCATTATGAAGGAACCTTAAATCTTTCTATCTGTACCGTTCCAACAGGAGTGTCTTTTGAATAACATTCTTTTTTAATAGGGCAGTATGTGCAAGGCATCTTAGTTTTTGTTGCACCTTCTGGCTTCATTGGCAAGTCACCGTCCTTAAAGTTATCCCAGACTTCCCTCATCCATAGAAACGTATCCTCAATAATTTTTTTGTTTCTTTCATTCATTGATACTGGAATAATCAATATCTCTTGGGTGTTCTTGTTTTCATAAAGAAAGAAACCTTCTTTTGCATCTTTTAGCTTCATGTAAGTTAGTAGCTGAAGTAGGTGGTTTGCAGATGGACTCATTTCAGCCTGTCTTGTATCCCACACTTCTTGCTTGGCGGTTTTAATTTCACCAATTACAGTTTCACCATCATACTCCATAATCAGATCTATAAAACCTCTAATTGGTGGATACTCGTTTACAATCTCTTCTTCTTCAGCTTTCCATTGTGGCATAGTTTTAATTAAGTTCTGAAGTCTTTCATGTGCCTGAGTTCCTTGAGCCATATTTGCAACTGCAACCGCATCGTTATTATCAATAAAGACAGCTCCTGAAAAAGCCATATACCAATACCTTGGGCATGTTCCATGACCATAACCCAAAGAGCTTGGGCTAAAAGACTTTTTAGTCATCTCTCCATCTGCCCTTTTAGTATTTTTATATGACTCATCAAGCATTGATGCAAAAAGCTCTGGGTCAAAAAACTTACCCGTGTGCTTCTTAAACTTTAAATTTTTTACTATGTTTCTACCCATTACAAGTTATACCTAACGACATACTTAAGTGCATCTACAAGTTTGTCTATGGACTCCTTTGCTGAATAATATATATTTTTCTTGTTATTATTTGTTGTTCCAGCTTTATCTTTTGCTATTGTTGAATAATAAGATGCCATCATAGCAAACTTAGTAGACATAGCCTGAAGCTCAATAATAAGCTGTGGCGCTTTTGCAGCAGGAACATCTGGATTTAACAACAGCTTAACTATAACAGCCAAAGCTCTATCTAGTTGAGCATCATTCATATATTCATGAAGATCGTTGAACTCGGTAATAGAGTTAATTAACTCTAATGTGTTTTTATCCTCTGTCATTTTTAATCTTCTTGTCCCATTTATCCATTAAAAGGCCAACTCCGTAGCCTACTGCAAAGCCCAGCATTACACCATAACAAAATATTAACATCACATAATCCTTTGAACGAGTCCATAACCTAACCATAGACCAAATATGCCCATGAGGCCAGAGAATACTGGAGGAGCAGGGATAGGTAGTTTAAATAGACTAAATATCCCTCCCACACCAATTCCTACTAATGTTGTAAGAACTACCTCTTTCATTAAAACGGAACCTCTGCATATGTTTTGTATGAAGGGAAATCGTTATTTCCTGGGGCCTTGTCCTTAGATAAGGTGTAAGCTGTTACAGAGATTGAATCAGCGTTAATCTCATAAGAGCTTCTCTTTACGCCATCTTTATCTGTCCATGTATCTTCAAAAATCTTTCCTACAATAATAACTTCCATGCCCTTTTTAATTACAGACTTAGATTGATCTGCAAGCGTTCGCCAGGCCTTTACTGTCCACCAAGAGGTGTTCTTGTCTTCCCACTCTCCAGTAACATCATTCTTAACACGATCATTAGTAGCAACTCTAAAGCGAAGTCCATTTGATCCCACAGATTCTGGTTCACTACCAACTCTTCCAACAATTGTAATAATTGGATTAGCCATTTTTATTTTCCTCCCAAAACGTGATCAGTTCTTCTAGTACTGACCACTCTATGATTCCAAGACGGACCTTGGAATCCCCTCCGATAATAATTTTAAGGGCAGGGTGCATATCCCTACTTACCTTAAAAGTATCTGTACAGATTTTAGCCCATACATCTTTGTTTAAAGTAAACGATGCTTTGGCTTCTTTGTAATCTACTAAAAAGTTTTTCCATTTAGCATCGCCTTTTTGATACTCACCACGGCCACTATTTTTTTGTGCCTTAGCGCCATCTCTTTTTACTTCTGCTCTTTCTGACATTAGTTAAGCTTATGCTTTGTCTCATGACCATTTGAACATGTCCAATACATTTCAAAAGTAGCTTGATTAAAATTATAGAACGGAACTGAAAGATCACACTTACTGCATGGTCTTTCCTGATCTATTCTTTCAACCCTGCTATCTTTAGGCTCTTCAGTTTTAGAAGCAAAAAATTCATTAAGATTTGGCATTTATCTCTCCTATTAAGTTGTCTACAACATCTGGATTTTCCTTTAAATACGCTACAGCCTTTGCACGTCCTTGAAAACGTTCTCCATTTACTGTATACCATGCTCCACCCTTTTCAATAATTCCGCACATTTCTGAAACATCTAATGTCTCACCAACATAATCTATACCGAGAGATTCTCCTTGGTAGTAGAAGTCATACTGTCCAGATAAATTTGGGGGACCGACTTTGTTGTAATCAACAATCCAATTGACTGGCCTGCCAACTCTTTGCTCAATAATTTTGTCACCAACCTTAATGCCAGCTTTAATAGCATTAGCTTCGGCTTCCGAAGACCATAACTTAATAACGGTAGATGAGAAGAATTTAACTGCCATTCCTCCCGTGGGTATGTGGCTAGCATGCATAGATCCAAACTGGTTTCTTTGTTGTGAAATGAGAACGAGTAATGTATTTTTGTTTGCATAGTTTAACATTTTGACTGCGTGGGTCATATCCTTTGCTTCTGCGCCGATTTGCTTTGTGTCTTGCAAGTCTTTCATTTCATTTCCATCTTTTTCAAAATAGATGGCTGGAAGCAAAGCTGAGATTGAATCAACTACAATTAAATCTACTCCTGCTTCCATAAGTTTTGTTGCAACATCCACCATATCATTAACTGTTTTAGCTGGAGAATAAATCAATTGCTTAGAGTCTACACCAAGCTTCTCTGCCCACTCTGGGTCATAAGAATGCTCTGCATCAATCCAAGCACAAGTTTTTCCTTCTTTTTGAGCAAGCGCTATCATCTGTAGACAAAAAGAAGATTTTCCTGCTGACTTATTGCCCCACACAAGTATCTGTCTGCCGTAAGCAAATCCACCATTTAATGCTAGGTTTAATCCAATGCTCGGTGTTGGCTGCTTCTCTATTTGAATATCAACAGCAGACTGAACTCTGGCCCTTGTCTTTGGGTCAAGCTTAGCTAAAATGTCGTCTAGTTGCATTTCCATCAATTAATCATTAGCCAATTCATAGTCAGATTTAGATCCTAGTGGCTCTAGCTTAAACTCAAATGACAAGTTCTCATCATTGTATGTTACAGAAAGCTGCGAGTCTTCCTTGTTAGAGTTAATAAAATCTTCAGTTGGTATCTCAATAGATCCAATCTTATTCAGAATTGCAACTAAAACCTTTGTCGCATTCATTGTCTTAAAAATATCTTCATTATTTTCTGTCATTTTACTTCCTTAACCATAAGTGTTCCATCTTCTAAAGTTTTTAGAACTGGCTCGCATGTCATTCCTTCTCTCATTTTTGCCAAAGAGAGTGGGTACATACTTGAAAATACAATTGCTCTATTTAAATTCTTATCTTTATCTGACATAACTAAGTGTGCCATAGTTTTACCAGCTTTTGTTTTATATGGTGTATAGCTTATCACAAACCTTTGATTTTCGTCAATAGGGTACGACTGTGCATATAGATATTTAACAAAAGCATCTTCTGAGTCCTTGTTAATTAAATCAACTTCTACATATCTGGATATTCTATTATCTCCGACAAGGACAAAATACATTTTGTTTGTTTCTATTTTTGTTTGCTCAATATCAAAAAGACCTACTGATCCGCTTTCATCAACAAGCTCAATTCTTGACCAACCATTTCCACGCTTTATGCTCTTTGCCATTCCAAACATAACAAAGGATCCGAGCTCTTCAAACTCATCAATTGGTCTGGCCTGGGCTTTAATCTTTGGGTCTAGATTAGAAAGATTAAATGAAGGTATTCCTAAAAATTCGTAATAAGACTCGGCTTCTTTGCCGCTTCTAGGGTTATCATCAAAAGCAGCCCCGCCAATAGCGTTAAGAGAAGAAATGGCCCTAGAATTAAT
>Ga0222713_10002165_pt1 | contig 21176 bp, 50 predicted proteins | sample C33_649DmetaG_FD_165061 | JGI IMG/M metagenome (GOLD analysis project Ga0222713, IMG submission 165061) | Estuarine water microbial communities from San Francisco Bay, California, United States - C33_649D | ecosystem: Environmental > Aquatic > Marine > Unclassified | place: USA: California...
AGGCGAAGCATCTATGGATGTATCTTATGATCCTCAACAAAAATTTAAAGATCCATATACAACTAAAGATGTTAAAAATCCATATTTTGGAAATATAAAACAAGCTACTCCATTTACAATAGATCCGAAAACAGGAAAAAGAATGGTTCAAGGTCAACCAGATCAATCTTCTTTAATGGCTCCAAAAGAAAAACCTAATGATCTTAGTAATATTGCGAATAAAGATCCAGGAATGTTTCAAAGAATCTTTGGTATAGATACAAAGACATTTGCTCAAAATTGGCAAAATAAAGGTGGTTATGAAGGTTTAATGGCTAATCCTGCATTCCTTTTAGGTCTTGGTATTATTCAATCTTCAGCACAAGGTAAACCTATTGGATCTGATATATTTGATGTTGCTGTAAAATCTGGTGCTATATCCGCGCAATATGCTGACAGACTTAAAGAAAGATCTGGTTTACTTGCACCTATTAATGAATCACAAAGAGATGAAATGAGAGCAGTTCTTGAAGAACAAGGTATTACTAAACCTGGATGGTTAGATAGTCTTAAAAATTTATTTGGAAATGAAAATGCTGATGCTAAATATAGAGAAGCATTAGACATGATTTATAATAGAGCAGAAGAATTAGCTAATGCAGAATCTAAACGTATTGGTAAAAAAGTTAGATTTGATCCTAGAAAATATGCAAAAGATGCTGTTGCTCAATTACAAAAAGAAGGCAAACTAGAAGTTAGAGAAAATGGTCTAATTATATCTGGAACTGTTCAAGCTAAAACAGAAAAGATTAAAGGTAATAGAAAACAAGGTGGGCCAGTTGAATCTGGTGAATCTTATATTGTTGGTGAAGCTGGAGCAGAAATGTTTGTACCAGAAGTAGATGGCAATATTATTAAAAATGATGATACTAAAGTTGTCAATATGTTATTAGAGTCTAATCCACAACTTAAGAATGTATCACGAGCAAGAGCAGTAAAAATCTTAAAAGCAAGATTTCCTGATTACTTTTAATGAAAATATTTAAACGATTTAAAATTATTGGATCAATGCCTTCTGTCCAAAAATTATCTGCACAAAAATCTCCTAAAATAAAAGATCCTTTTATGGAAATGATTCAAAAAGAAAAAAACGTAAAAACTTTAAGAGGTTACTACGGAGATCAACCTCATAAATTACCTTTAGTTTCTCTTAAACAAGAAAAAATTGCTGAACTTGCTAGACGAAAAGAATCATTTAAAATGGAAAAAAATATTTTCAAAGTAAGAAAAGCAATAACAAGTAAATATCCTGGTGGAATATCAAGTATTAATGATCCAAAGAAATTAGCACAAGCTAAAAGATTGGAAGTTAAAGCATTTACTTCTGCACAAAAATCTGCAAAAAGATTTCAATCAAAATTATCTGAAAAAGCTGGTGTGGGTGTAAGACGTTTTGGAAGTAAAGCTGTTAAAAGAGATTATATGCCAGACGAAAAAGCTAGAGAATTAGGTTTTCCTGAAAGAGAATCTGCTTTCAAATATCAATATGCTAAAGCAAATGCTCCAGCACCCAAGATTAAAAAATTAAAACAATTGTTATACAATCCTAAATATAAAAAACAAAAAAAAGTTATTGAATCTAGAATATCTTCATTAGAATATCAACAAAAGTTATCTAATATATATTCAGAAACTAAAGGAATTAGATATTCATCTCCTTCTACAAAAGGAAAAACAATGTATATGAATGATAATTCACCTACATTTCTTACTGATGCTGCTAAAAAATCAAGATTAGAAAGATTGTTTTCTGGAAAATCTTATATTAAAAGAAAAAAATAATGTCCAATGAGCTATATCTTAATGATACAAAACTCAATGATCCTATAAACGATTTACAAGATGGGATTGTTGATCCCACACAATCTCAAGAACAATCACCACCAGGTTTCTTTTCTTCATTACGTAATCCAATGGAATTGGTACTTGAAGAATCTTTGCCTGCCTCACTCTATCAATTTATTACTGGTAATACTAAAAAAGTCCAAGCTGAAAAAGCTTTAAAGTTTTTGCAAAAATATCCTCAACTACAAGGCACTGGCCAATACAATGAAGCTATGCGTATTTATAAAAAGTTTGGATATCTTCTAGAAGAAGATAAAGAACATTCTTTTGATGCAAAAGAAATTTTAAATTTAGCAAAAAAATACCCAAGTGTTTTTGGTGCAGAATTAATTAATATGTTAATTGCAGATCCTTATTTATTACTTCTTCCATCTACTATATTTTCTAAATTAGGTAGAGGTATTGTTAATGCAGGAAAATTAAATTTTTCATCTAAACTTTCCAAAATACCTAATAGAATGAGAAATGTTATTAGAGGAAGAGCTATTCAAGATATTAAATCTGGTGCTATGGCTTCAGTATTAATGCCATTTGCATTTACAACAGGATTACAATTAGGTGAAAAAGGTGAAATAGATCCTAATAGAACAATTGCTGAAACTACATTTGGCGCAACCGCAGGACTTTTAACATCAGCAGCATTAGGCGGTATATCTGCTATTGCACAAAGAAGCACTCTTGTTCCATCAAAAACTATTAATGATATTATTAATAGAACTATAGCTGCTAATGAAGGTGAATTTTTTAAAATAGTAGAAGGTCAAAGATTAGGTATTAAACAAATTCATAAAAAATTAAATGATGAAATTCTTAATTATAATGAAAATCAATTAAATAAATTAACCGCACATACAGAAGCAGCTAATAGGCAATTAATTAATAATGCTGAAGATTCTATAAAATCTATTGCAATTAAAGCTGCCTCAATTGGATCTATTGGTGCTACTGCACAATTTCTTACAGAAGAAAAAGACAAATTAAAAGAATCAGCTTATGGATTTGCAATAGGTTCTGGAATTTATTTTGCTTATAAAGGATTAAATCGATTAATTAAAAATACTACAAAATTATCTGATTTAGAATTAAATTTTGAAGCTAAACTTGATTCTTTACAAATCAATAATGCTAAAATAAATGGATATGCCGTTGATGCTTCTAATAAATTAAAAAATTTTTTACCTGATGTAAGAAGCAGACAAAAAATATTTCATTTTATTAATGGTACTAAAATAGACCACAACTTAAATTATAATAAAAATGGATTTGTATTAACCATTAATGATTTATCATATAGAGAAAAATTAGGTGTTACTTTTGTTAAAAAGTATTTTGATAATTTAGATTTAATAATTAATAAAGAATTAAAAGATTCTACATTTAAATTTGCTTATAGATCAAATTATTTACCTTTAATATTTAATTATATTGAAGATTCTCCATTTCAATTTGTTGAAAAAATTTATGGATCTGGAACAAAATCTTCTAGATTTTTTAAACGTAGAGCATTTGAAAATATAAATGAAGCTCTTGAAAAAAAATTTGTTTTAAAAAATGGAATGGATGATCCTGTTGCTCTTATGCAAATTTATACAAACTCAATAAGCAAAGCATTAAGTAATAAAATATTATATAGAAATTTAACTTATATTAATAATGGAACAAAATTACCAATTGGAAAAAATGGAAGAAGTGTAAAAATACCTATGTTAATTAGTGAAAAAAATGCACACGCATATCCTGATTTTAGTTTATATTATCAAGAAATTTCACATCCATTATTAGGAAAAGAAAAACATTATATTCACAAAGATATTGTTAAATCTTTAAATATGTTGTTTGAAGCTAAAACAGAATCTCAAATTATGTCAGCAGTATTTAATATTAATTTAATGATGAAACGATCTGCTGTAGCTGCATCATTTTTTCATGCAGGAGCATTAGTTGAGTCTATGTTTTTTGGTGGTGTTCCATTTAAAGTTGTTGGACAATTTTTAAAACCAAGATCTAAAAATCAAATTATGAATTTGATAGATAATCCAAGTTTAACATTAGAAAATTTTAATAATGCAAAATTTGCAGCAAATCAACTTGAATTTAGAGATTTAGTATCATTTGCTCGTGCTGCACGATTAGAAATTTCTACACCTGAAGATGTTGGTTATGATAGATTTTATTCAATATTACAAAAAATAGATAATGATGTTATAAAACCACACTTTGGTATTAAACCAGGTGCCGCAATAGAAAAAGTTTATAAATGGTTTGATCGTATAACTTGGGATAGAATATTTACACAAGCTAAATTATATACATTTCTTACTCAATTAGATCGTACTGTTTCTAAAGGTGATGATATTGCAACTATATATGCTAAAGCTAAACGTGCTGCTATATTTACTAATGATGCATTTGGTGGACAAAATTGGTTTGCGCTTACTCAAACAATTTCTAATAAATATTTAAAAAGATTTAGTCAAACTTTATTTAAACCTGGATCAAGAGGCTATATGCAATTAGCAATGTTTGCTCCAGATTGGACAATCTCTAATTTAAGAATTGTTGGTAGAGCATTACCAGGATTTAATGAAGATCCAATTTCTAGAAGGGCATATCAATATTATGTACTTAGAGCATCATTAATGTTTGCAACTGTAGGTACAGCACTTAACTATATATTTAGTGGACACTCTCAATTAGAAAATAAAGATCCAACAAGAATAGATCTTGGCAATGGACAAGTTCTTACATTTAGTAAACAATTAATGGAGCCATTCCATTGGGTTACAGATCCACAAAATACAGCTATTAAAAAAATAGGATCTCTACCAAAAGGTGTAATTGAAGTACTTACAAATAAAGAATACTTAACTACTAAATGGTCGCCTAATATTACCACTAAAGATGACAATGCTATAGAAAAATTCTATAAAATTGGTGGCAAATTAGGCGAGAAGTTTCTACCTATTTGGTTATTGCAATCTACAAAAACAATTAAAGAACAACTAGAACGCGATGGACTTAGTCCAGATCTAGCTATTAATGTATCTGTAGATTTTGTGTTAGGACAATTAGGACATCCAAGATATAAAAGTCCTAGATCTAGTCAATATAAATTAGCTGGCTTAGCTAGATCGCCATATGAAACATTATTTTAATGAAAGTATTTATTGTATTTTTACAGATTTGTTCCAATATAACTAACATTTGTTCTGGTTATTATACTGATAATCTTGAACATAAAACATATAAAAAATGTGTTATACATGGGTTAACTGAATCTACTAAAATAGTTAAAGAATTTGACAACAATGTATTTAATGATGATCGTATTATTATTAAATTCCACTGTATTGAAGAACCATCTAAAAAACAAAAAGTATAGATTTTTAAAATAAATACTAGTATAAATTGTATCATGTACAAATCAGTTTTAATTATTTCTGACACTCATATTCCTTATCATCATCAAGATTTAATTCCTTTTTTAAAAGATTTAAAAAACATTATGAAGCCAGACAAAGTAATTCATATTGGAGACGAATTAGATAAACACGCTTTGTCATTTCATGATAGTGATCCAGATCTTCCTAGCGCAGGAGATGAGTTAAAAGTTTCTCTACCTATTATTAAAGAATTAGAAAATTTATTTCCTAATGTAGATTTGTTAGATTCTAATCATGGTAGTTTAGTTTATAGACGTTCTTTAAAATACGGAATACCAAAAGCTTATTTAAAACATTACAATGAATTTCTGCAAGTAGGTAAAGGATGGGTGTGGCATGATGATCTTGTAATTAAAACACCTACTGGACAAGTTTATTTTTGTCATGGCAAAGTAGCTGATGTTCTTAAATTAGCGCAATCTATGGGTATGTCCTGTGTGCAAGGTCATTATCATTCAAGCTTTAATATAAAATACTATGGCAATAGTTTGGGTTTATATTTTGGACTTCAAGTTGGATGTTTAATTAATAAAGATTCTTTGGCTTTTAGATACAACAAAACTCAACGTGCTAGACCTTTAATAGGATGTGGTGGTATAATAGACGGATTACCTAAACTTATACCAATGGTGTTAGATAAACATGGAAGATGGTGTGGAAAAATTTATTCCTAGAGGTATTAGAAATAATAATCCAGGAAATATAAAGAAAAATAACATTAAATGGGATGGTCTTGTTTCTGAAGAAGAACAAAAAGACAACACTTTTTTTATATTTAAATCACCAGAATTTGGAATAAGAGCATTAACAAAAATATTAATTACTTATTACAAAACCCATGATTTGTATAATATATGGGGTATTACTAATCGTTATGCTCCACCATCTGAAAACAATACAGAAGCATATAAAAATTTCTTAATAAATGAAACTAAATATGCTATGCTTGAAACTATACCATTTACTATTGAAGGTTATTTACCAATTGTAAAAGCTATTATTAAAATGGAAAATGGTGATCAACCTTATGATGACGATACTATTTTAAAAGGTATGTCATTAGCATGGAGTTAATTATGAAAAAAAAAGGACTATACGCAAATATAAATGCTCGTAAAAAAAAAGGCATTTCAAGACCCAAATCTAAATCAACTATATCAGCTAAAGCATATAAAAATATGAAAGCTGGTTTTCCTAAACGAGGTAAATAATGGCTAAAACAGCAGCATGGCAACGTAAAGAAGGTAAGGATCCTAAAGGTGGATTGAATCGTAAAGGTGTAGCATCTTATAGACGTGCTAATCCTGGATCTAAATTAAAGATGGCAGTAACAACTAAACCATCTAAATTGAAACCTGGATCTAAAGCAGCTAAACGAAGAAAATCTTTTTGTGCTAGAATGTCAGGTATGAAAAGAAGATTAACTTCTGCTAAAACAGCTAGAGATCCAAACAGCAGAATTAATAAAGCTTTAAGAAAATGGAATTGCTAGTATGTGGTTATCTGCTATTAAATTAGCTTTTGATGCTGCTGGTCATATTTATAAAAACAGACAGCAAACTAAAATGCTTATGTCTGATGCTCAAATGCGTCATGCAGAAGCTATGGCAAAAGGTGAAAAAGAATTTCAAGGACAATTGTTAGAAGCAAGACAGTCTGATTGGAAAGATGAGTTTATTTTAATTTTGCTAAGTTTGCCAATAGGATTATTAGCTTGGGCAGTATTTAGCGAAGATCCTGCTATTATGGAAAAAATGAAATTATTTTTTCAATACTTTAGTGATTTACCTTTTTGGTACCAAACAATATTTGTTGGTGTAATAGCTAGTGTATATGGATTAAAAGCAACTGATTTAATTAAAAGAAAATGAAACCCTGTATTTATAAATTATACATTGGATTTTGTTGTTTATTAAAAGATTGTAAATGTATTCAATTTAATCCATTTAAATACGTTGGTAAATAATAAGAAAATATTATTTGTTGGACATTGCGATATATGCAATGAAAAAATATTTACTGATAGTTCTTTTGTAGTAATGGCAAACAAAAAAAAATTTTGTTTTAATTGCTATGAAGAATCTAGTAATCTCTCTTTAAAATCATCTCCAAATAGTGAATAGCTTTGAGTATATCTTCTTTGCCACCTTTATAAGTGTGTCTGCATATATATTTTATTGCGTTGCCTTCTGCAAATAATAATTTATTTTTATTAATAAATTCAGCAGGTTGTATAGCAAAATTTTGATAATGCGATCCGCCTATTTGTTTATCTAATACATTCATAAAAAACTTAGGGTTTGTCATTTAATTTAATTATCTTTTTGTTTATACCAGTATGATACAATATATCAAACTGTTCTTGTGTAAATTGATACTTACCTACATAAATTAGATTCTTTATTTTATCTCTAATATATTCTGGATTATATCCAGCTAAATCAACTATTAAACAAAAGTCATTAGACATATTTAATAACCAATCTATAGCTTCTTTTTTGTATTTAAGATATTTCTTATCTAATCCTTTATAATCAGCGTCTTCAATTGCTTGGTATATGACAGAACAAAATAACCTTTTTTCTTTATTTTCTATAAAGGTTTTTGTTTGTAAAATCTTCACAAAGGACTTCATATGTTGTTCTTGTTTTACCACTTGGTTCAGACTTCCATTTTAAATCTGAAATTTTTAGTGATTGAAATTTATCCTTTGCTTCTTTTTCGTTATTTGCTTCTATTTCAACTAAACCACATAATGTGGTGTAATGTTTAAATAAAAAAATCACAAATTATTCTTTCTTCTACTAGCTTCTAATGTTCTCCAAACATCAATAATTAATTGTTCTTTTGCTCTTTTATTATCAATTATATTTACTTTTTCTGCAAGTGCAGCTTTTTCTTCAATATGTTTTTTATATTCATCACTAGCATAATATCTATGTTCTTTTAATGTTACTGATGAATCACTATTGTTATTTACAATATGCAAAGCTTTTTCTCTTTTAGCTTTGTCTTTTAAATATTCTAAACCAGAAGAATACTTTGCTTGTTCTTCGTCTGTTTCAGATATAAATTTTAATGCTTCCTCAAGTCTTTTTTCTGTTATCATTTTTTTTAACCCTCTCGTATTCCATGTTTAAATTACCAACATTCCAAAAGTTAAGTTTTACAAATTTAAATAATTTTTTCTTAACATCTTGTATTGTTTCTTCACCGCAATGAGTATTCCATGTTATTTTACATTTATAATTATTCATGGTTTATTTCAAATGGTATATCAACTAATTTGTATGGTTTACCAAACTTAGATTCAAATACTCTATCTTGTGGTTTATACAATTTTAATTGATCTGCGTTTAAGGTAACTGTTTTATTATTAAATTTTATTTCAATACCACCTTCTTTGATTGCTGCTTTTTGTTCATAATCTCTAATAGATGCATATTTACCTTGCCACAATTTCTTAACTACTTTTACTAACATAAGTTCCTTTCTTTGTACCACCTAGACAGGGGAATCTAGGTGGCACTGTTTAAACATTAAAAGGGAATATCTTCCCCAATATTTTGAGCAGATAAGATCTTTTTAGCAATCTTATCCATCTCAATATATATAGACTCATATTCTGTAACTTCTTTGTTAGGTAACACAGAAGACAACAAATTAGACATAGTAAGTCTATATTTTTCTTTCCATTGATCAGTAGAATTGCTTGCAGACTGACCATTAGAAACTGGTTTAGTTGTAGGCATTGGACTTGATGCAGGATTACTTTCTGTAGCATTGTTCCAATCCATTGGATCTATCTTAATACAAGATTGATTGTTAGATCCTGGTTTTTTAATTTTATAACCAGTAACCTTTACTCTATCTCCTTTATTCATTTGCCTACAATTTTGTGGAACAAATAATTTTCTTTCTGATTGATCATCCAATTTAACTGACAACCAATACTTAACTGGGTTTTCGCTGTCATGAATGTCTTTTAACCCCTGTATCGTAGCTTCATACGATTCAACATTTTCACTCATAGTTCTCCTTTTGTTTATTTTGTTAATTATGGTTTTTAAATTTTCCATATTGTATTCCAAATATCAGTAGCAAATTTCTTAGCTTCTGTCATTCCTTTTCCCCAACGGAAGTTATCCATAGTTAAGGGAAACATTTTAACAACATCTTCTTTAGATTTAGCTACTGTACAAATATGTTCGATTGTGCGAAATACTTGTATTAAGTCTATATCTGGAATCCTGTCTATCATATCAACTGCTTCTTGATCTTTTGCAGACGCATACAATAACATAGTAGGTTTATTGTAAATGCGTTTGTATAAATATTGTTGTCTGACATCTGATGCTTTTGGGTACCAATTAGCATCTAATTTGCCAGACTTTAATCTTTTAAGATAAGCAGTAGCTTTAGTATCTATAATTATATCTTCAAACTCAAAGTCAGTAATACATTTAATAGGTTTAATTAAACCATTTTGGTTAACTATCTTTTCGTTTTGATAGCTAATTACTTTACCAAATTCTTTTAATGAATTAGTAAACTTTACAGCTATTTCTTGACACCAATGAAGTTCTTCACATTCTATTTCTTCGGCATTTGTTTTAGTATCATTAGCTTCTGCATATAATCTTCTAAATGCTGATTCTGCACCACATCTAATAAGGTCTTCTGTTTCCCCTTTTAATCCTTCTTGTGTTGCTTCTTCAGCAGCTAATCCCATTAACATTCTTGCATTAGCTGGTTCTTTATAATCAAATAGTTCTGTTATAATCCAATATGCTGGACTATCTATAAAGGCATTGCCTCTACTAGCACTATGTCTGTAGTCTTCTCTTAGTATCATTTTTTCTCCTTTTATGTTTAAAACAAATCAATTATTTACACAGTAGTGAAATAATTTGATTTGGCAATCTTTTTATTATAATGTTTTGAAATGCAAAAAACTAAAAAGTTTCGCAGTAAAAAGTATTTGCAATGGGTAGCTGAAAAACCTTGTTTGCTTTGTATGTATGAACCATGCCAAGCACACCATATTACAATTGCTGAATTGCGTGGATGGGGTCAAAAGGTTTCAGATAACTATACAATCCCTTTATGTTATAAACATCATCATTTATTACACATGACAGGTGAACGTAAGTTTTGGCAAAAACTAGGAATTAATCCTAAGTTTTATGCTGAATTATTATTTAGTACATATAATCATAACAAATTAGAATATGATGTATTTTTATGGGAAAATATGTACAAAAAAATTACACTTATTTTAAAACCAAACATTGATTTCCTTAGTAGTGTTCAATAGAATGTTATTATTCTATAATGGCTAAAATATACAAATTTACTGGCAAATCCAAATCTGAAAATTTTATGGATAATGTAAATCCAGACAGTATTGCAGAATACTTATCTGAAATACATCCAAATTTATCTAATCGTATTTTAAATGCTATGTCTTTAGCCATGATATACTCAACATATTTGTCTATGGTTTGTGAAGAAGAAAACTTTTCAGCTAATTCTTTATTTGACTCTCCAGAAACATTTATTTTAGATTATGGTAAAGAAACGATCCACTAAAAAAACTAAATCCAAAATAGATTTTCCTTATAAAAAAATATCTATTTCTTGGTATGATGCTAATTCAGATTCTGGATGGTTAACTTTAGATCAAATGACTAAACATGAACCTGCATTATGTCATACTAATGCTTGGGTATTTGAAGAAAATAATAAATTTATTAAATTGTTTGGTACTTACTCTATTGATAAAGAAACACAATCTATAGAGTTTGGTGAAGTTATTTGTATTCCAAAAATTTGGATAGTTTAAACTCTATATTTATCTATATCAAATGCTTTAAATGGATCCGTTTGCATTTCTTCTTCAGGTTCTTTACCTTCAATAGAAGCTATCTCTTGTTTAGTTTCTGCAATAACTGATTTAACTTTGTCTTTAGCATTTTCCAAATCTTGTACTAATACTGGAAAATTACCTGGATATACACCATAAATATATAAATCATTTATAGCTGCTGCAACTCTAGACAATCCTTGATATCTTCTTCTAAGTCTTGTAATTTTACTATCATCCATATTAATCTGTTATTTCTGGTTTATTTTTTTTTGGTTTAACTTTTGAAGTTTTTTCTACATTATAATTTGCTATTTGTTCTAAATATTTTACTTGTGTTTCTAACTTTTGTATTTTCTTTTTTAAGTCTTGTTTTTCACTAAGTAATTTATTTATGTTAACTTGTAAAAACTTTTCTTTGCTCATATACTATTCTCCTTATTTTATTTTAGTTATTTCTAAATCTTCCATACTCATGTCATCTTTGACAGTATGCCATATCTCATTAACAAATTCTTCATTCTCATATGCTTCATACGCCATATCTTCATTTTCTGCAATAACATAATTTTCTCTTATAATAAATCCGCTAGAAAACTCACTAATTTTATACTTGTTCATACCAACCTAACTCTTTCATTATTTGTTTTAATTCTTTTGTTCTACTTTGTTCTAATTGTTTTTTATATGGTTCATACCAAGATTTAAAATCTTCATATGATTTATGTTCACTATCGTATATTGCATATACTTCCATTCCATATTCTGTATTAGGATCTGTACGACCTTTATTTAATACGTTTATTTCGTTTATCCTTTTGTCTTTCCAACTCATATTTTTCTATATCCTTTATTAATTGTTTATATTTTTTATAAATTTTTATATCATTAGTTTGTCTTTGACATTCTACTTCTTGATATAACAATTCATTTCTTATTTGTTCTGCTTGTTGTATTTTTTTTTGTAGTTTTTGTTCATCAAACATTAATTTAAGTATTTATTTAACTTTTTTTTAACAAGATTTAACCAAGCTACAAAATCCTGTATTGCACCCAACTTTTTTGTTGGACTATGTTTTAGTTCTTTTATAGCTTCTTCCGATACTTTGCGTATTATTTCATATTGTTTTTCTGACATTATATTTTGCTTTCATTTTATTCCTTTCGATAATTTTTTGGCTTTGTACATAAACATTTGAGGTTTTATGTGCATAAGCCAATCAGACATAGATGGTATATATCCACAATCTTCTATTAAATGTTGTTCTGCAATAAGTTTTATTGGAACTTTTTTATTATTATCTAGCTCAATATAATCGCCATATCGCTTTATACACTCTTGAACACCTTGTGAATGATGTCTAATTGCTCTATGCCTAAAGTCTGGATGATAAGCTTTTGTTTCATCAAACCAATTATGTATAAATAAATAATCGTCTATTGTTCCACCCCATCTAGCTACACTAGATTGGGCATGATGTACTGGTGTTGCCATTATGCTACCTCTCCTTCTTCATATAACTCGTCATATTCTTCTATTGTTTGACTGCCATCTAATATGTATTTTTTGGTATTAAGATCTAATTTAACTGAACCATTTACGCTGTATTCACCAGCAAATGATCCAAATTGATTTAATGCACCTGTTGCATACATAAAAGATTCTAATTGTGAAGCATCATTTAAATCTACATTAGTACCACATTCTTGATAAAAATATGTTATTTGTTTATTATTATCATGTTTAAATAATTTGTATTGATTTACCCAATGTGTTTTTAATGATTCTGGTTTAATTTCATTATCATTTTCGTCAGTAAATTTAATTTCATCAAATCCACCTTCGTCATGTCCACCAGAAAAATCACCTACAACATAAGTAATTTTATTTTTATTAAATTGATCTTTTAAAGCATCAATTATGTTAGATATATTTTTATTACCATATATTTTTTCTATTCTACTTTCTTCACTCAACCAATTATAATTTTTATCTTTTGTAATAGTTTTAATTGGTTCTATTCTATATGTATGCATATTATTTATCCTTTCTGTTTATATATTTTTCTAAATGCTCTCTAATTAATGCGTTAATCACACCAGTATGAGTAACGTCATATTTAATACACCAATCTTTAAAGTCTTGGCATATATCATCATTAAGATATACGCAGACTAGATTAGGTCTATTACTTTTTTTTCTTTTTTTAGGTAGTTTATTTATATCAATCATACATCCTTTCTTTTGTTTGTGGGTATGTTTGGGAAACTCCCCTTTGTCATACCCTAACCGTGTACTTTATGAGAAATAGGCTTTTTTAAATGAGTCATCACCTCAAACCTGGACATTTTAATCGCTTCCAAGTGTTTAACGATACATCAGCGAACCTATTTACTCTCTATCCTTAAATATTGTTTTATTATTTAAGTCTAGGTTTTTTTGGCTGGACAAGCGTTCGCAACCGATCGTTGTCATTTAACTTTACTAAACTAGTATTACGCACTAAGCACCAAAACTCTTAAGCTGCCATTGCTAACCAATAATTGCTATTCATCATATCAATTACTTGTTGTTCTCTTTTACGCTTCACAAGTTCTCTAGATCCTCTTGTAATCGGATGAGAAGACCATTCAGTAGCTGTTTGATATACTGCAAACAAGTTACTACCATAGCTATTACGATATTTGTTCCATAAATCACCCAATATGATAAATGTCCTATCATTATAAGTATTGGTATCAAATACTTGCTTAGTTTTGGCAAGTGTGTTTCTAAATAAATGCTCAACTTCAACATGAGTTACCTTTCTTTGTATTTGTTTAAACAAATCATTACCTAATTCATTTTGGGCTTCTAAACCATCTTTGAACATTTGTACTGTATAGTCTGTAGATTTGTTTGTACTATGTCTATTATAGACATTAAATGACCATGTAGGTCTAACCATACCATTCATACACAATACATACACAGATCCAAATATAATTTGTTCTGCCCATGTAGAATCATAACTCGCATAGATTCTTAAATGAGGTATTGTTTTTTCTTTGTAATTGTCTTTGACTGGTATTCCTTTATCCCAAAAATAAACATCTCGTTTAAATTTGGATCCGCTTGGATTAAGCCAATCTGTAACTGTAACGTGTTCTGATAAGTTACCATTATTAGCTTCCAACATAGCTTCATTTACTTTGTGAATTAAATCACTATACAATCTAACATTGTATTTAGGAGATACAACACCTAAACATTTTTGATTGTCAGTACGAATTAAAGCATACCTATTAGGTATTTCTTCAATTTCTTCATCATCTGTATTGTAATATACAGTTCTTTTAACTACATTAAAATCTGCATGATCACTCAATCTAAGTAAGTTATCAGCAGGAACTGCATTTGCTATAGTCATAATATCCTTTCTGTTATGGGTGGAATCGTTACCTGTATGGACAACGATCCACCCTGTTTTTATTTATTTATTAGAAACCATCTTTTCTAAATTCTCAGCATATTTAGCTGAAATATTCATAAGATTTTCTGGTGTAAGATTCTTTTGCTTATCTGCCTCATCCATCCTATTACATACTCTAATGAATAACGTAGTAGCTGAAGTTTTTTGACCCATAGGATCTAATGCACTCAAGTAATCATTTCTTCCTACTGAGTAATGACATCTAGCTAATACAGTGGCATAGTAATCAATCATCTTACCATACTTCTCATCAACTCTTTCTTTTTGAGTTTTATTTGTTTTTTGCATCTGATGTTTCCTTTCTTTTTATTTCAAACGGCATCTCCAGTCTTTCTGGAGTATTTTTCTCAACTGCATTGTATATTCCAATACCTACTCTTATAGGTAGTGTGAATATTTTAATTATTTCATCTGTTATTTTTTCTATACGTTTCATATGCTCCTTTCATGCGTTTATATTTAGTGTAAACTTTGCGATATTCTACCGCAAATTCTTTTGTACCAGGTACTGGATCTACGTCTTGAGTTAGCCAGTTATAACTTGCTCTCAATACATATCCACCCATTGTATATCCAATAAATCTAACTATGTTCCACATTATCCTTTCTTTCTTTTATTACATCGTTAATTGACTCTTTTACTTGTTGCATGGTCAACTCACTGGGGAGTTGGACATCAACAAATAAATTATCTAATTCTGCAAATTTAATGTTTAAAGATTTAAACAAATAAACTAGCTTAGGGAATGGCACTTTATTAATACCTTTTTCATACTTCTGTATTTGTTGAAATGAAATCTGTAAGTTATTACCAATGTCTTTCTGTGTTTTATTTTCAGCATATCTCTTGTTTAAGAGCATTCTTCCAATTTTCTTTGATATTTCTTTTTCGTTCATATATTTCTTCTTCCTTTCCATATAATTTATTTAACACAAGCAACTCACGCTTGTCTGAGTTTGCTTGTTGTTTAGTTAACACTCTAACAGTATTAGGATGTTTGTGAGTACTATTAAGTCTTAACACTGTAATAAAACCTTGTTTAGGATATGTTATTTCTTGGTAGGTGGTGTACTCTATAAAGTTTCGCCACCACCATAACCTCTCTAATTTAACAAATCCTGTAAACTCAAGGTTGTATATTATTTCTAAAGACTTCTTAATGCTTATTTTTCTGTTCGAAAATTTCTGTTTGTACTTTATTAAAAACATGATCTACCACCCATTGATGTAAGTTATTATATATATATAGCTTAATTCTTTTATCTTTTAAGCTATCTATTACTTTCATTAATTCAACAATTTTTTTAGTGGGAAAATTTTGATTCATATGCGTTCTCCTTTAGTTCATATATTGTTTCTTCTAATGATTTTATATACAGTTCTAATGCATATAATTTGTCATATAAGTCGTCCACTCTACTAACTAATACATCCATGTTGTTCTTGATTTGTTCTTGTTTATCCATTATAATCATACTCATATCCTTTCTATTGGTTACTTTCCCTGCTCACTCGAAGCAGGGGGGTAACTGTTTATCTATCTCTTGATATATTAAATTTATTTTTGTCATTTATCATGCCAGCACAAAAGATCAGCATATGCCATACAAATATATCGTATGGAAACTCTCTTGTTTTGCAAAAGTGAAATGATAAATTTTGATCTTCATACAATTTATCTTTATTCATTGTTTTATTTAAAAAAAATGTTTCACATGAAAATGGTCTTATACCATTAAAAGATATATGCTCATCTGTTATTGTAATTTTATCAAGTGTTTTATATTGTATATCTTTAATATACATCATTTCGTTTTGAATTTGATTCCACTCTTGATCTGTAAAATCTCTATTTTGATGCCAATAATTTGTATATCCCATATTATCCTTTCTTTGCTTATCCCCCATTGCTGGGGGAGTTAGCAGTTTGTTGTTATTTATTTAATTTAGCCAATATTTTAGCAACAACAGTTTCAAGATTATTTAATCTAATCTTGTCTATGTTCTCTTTAATCCAATCATTTCTATTCTTGTATTTTGGATTACCTAAAGCTATCTGTTGTTGAACATATTGCTTTCTTTCTTCTGGACTTTTAGTTTGTATATATGATTTATAGTTTGACATATATTTTCCTTTCCTTTTAATGTTTATGAGCAATCAGCTCACTTGTTAGCTTGATTGCGAAGTTCATCTATGATAAGATATATATATAGAATAGCTGCACTAAAACTAACTATTAGCAGTTCAGTATCTCCCTCAATGGCGAAGAAGATACCAAGCGCAAACAAAGACACTGTTAGTATTATTGTTAATATCTTAAGCATCTATTGCATCCTTCTTGTCTGATTCTTCTGCTAGTTTCTTAAAGATAAAAAACCCAAAGAAAAACCCGCCAATCATAATTAACAAGTAAATACTTGCCAATGTTAAAGCTAGTCCTGTTAAGAATGTAATCATATCTATTCTCCTTTCTTTTTAAACACTTTGTTTGTTAGATAGCTATATACTATATCTAGTTTAACCTTATCATGAGGATGTAAATCCTTAGAAGGTAATGGTGTAATAGGCATATCACTTAAGTCAAATAGTGAGTATTGTGCCTCATTTATGTGTGTTACTTTATCCATAGATTATCCTATCTGTTAATTATTATGGGGATAACAATCAAATATAGATATCATTATATCAATAACATTTTGACTGCGTCCTTACCTGTAAGGAACGCAGGCAAAGTGAAACGCTAAGTGAACATCTAAGCAACGAGCAACAGCGAGTTACAACGATAACAATAATATGACATTTGCAACAGCAAATGACGGGTTTGTAAGTTACACCAAGCGATATTGATATGAGTATGGATAAAATATATAGGGGGGTTAACTACAACACTAAAGATAAATGGGGGGGTTTGTTTACAAATGGTAGAATTATAATAGGGGGTTTGCTATAATTAGTTTATAAAAAACAGGAGAATAAAATTATGGCAATCCCATTAATATTAGGCAACATATATAGAACAATTGCTTCTTACGGATATAAAGCTGCAAGAGCAATGCGTCCAAGCAAAATTAAAAAAGTTTTAAAACCAGCATATGACAAAGCTACTAAACCTGCCTTTGAAGGCACCAAATTTGCTTCAGGAGAAGCGAAAATGATTAAAGGTATCAAAGGTGCTAGCCAAAAAGGATATGAGGGTTATAGACAGCTTTATGGAACAACCTTAGGTACTTCAGCTAGAAGAAAAACTACTTCTGCTGGAATAGGTGGTTATGTATTAGGTTCTTTCCTAGCTGGTGATGATGAAGACGAATATTAATGGCTAAGAAAGCCAAGGGGTTTGGCGTTAATAATTATATAAAAAATAAAAGACGCAAACGCCCAGGCAGACATAGCAAGAAAGATAAAAACACTTATAGAGGACAAGGTAAACCAATATGATTGGAAATTTAAAAGCAGCAGCAATTTTTTTAAAACATAAAGCCAAAGATTTTGGAAAATGGGCTATTACAAAACCAACTCAAAAAAAAATTAAAACTGGAGATCCCATGATTAAAACCGATGCTTATGATTTTAATAAAATTATAAAAGATCCTTCTAAGCAATTTAAAAATACATTTAAATATGCAAAAAGACGAGAGATTTTAAAAAAGAAAAATGAACTAGGTGTTCAATTAGCAAGAAAATGGAAAAAATCTTCGCCTCTTGGTAAAGCAGGATATGTTGCTAGTGCTATTGCACCAAAAGCTGCTTTAATTGCTGGGGGATATTTTTTAAGTGGAGAAGATGATAATGATTAAAAATATATCACAATACTTTAATGTTTTTAAAAGACCTAAAACTTTAAAGATGAAAGCAAAAAATGCTTATAATGCATTTAAAAGAAAAACTATTGATACATCAGAAAAAGTAAAAAAGAAATATGATTCTTTGCATCCTTATAAAAAAGCTGCCATTGTAGGAACTGGTGCAGCTGGAATTGGATATCTTGGTTATAAAAATATTAAATCCACAAGTGAAGATATGGAAAAAAAATTAATATCAGAGTTTAAAAAATTACCTAAATCAGATCCCAGATACAAATCTTTAAAAAAAGCTGGATATGTATAATAAGTAAATTAAAAAAAATGGCAAAAGATAAAATCGAACAACTAGCTGAAGACCTTATGAGTTTAACTCCACAAGAAAGTGAAAAGCTAGCTATTGTAATTAAAGCTAAAATGATGCCTGAAATAGAAAAGCAAAAAGCTTTATTAGATCAAGGCAACAATCCCCAATTACAACAAATGGGAAAACCACAAGAACAAGCTATGCAACCACCTACAACTAGGGAAATAGCTATGCGTGGTTTACTTCGATAATGACAAAGCCATTAGAAGATTTACTTGAAGAATTAAAAGATTTACATTATGAACAAGAACAAATTATAATTGAAATTGAAAATTTAATTTCAGATAATAACAACTATTATGAAGGAGATGACGAATAATGCCAATGGTAGGAAAAAAGAAGTTTGCATATACTAAGCAAGGCAAAGCCGCAGCAAAAAAATATGCTAAAAAGAAAAACATGAAAGTGAAAAAAAAATACTAATATGAAAAAAGCAAAATTAGGAACAGGTACTAGATTTAAAAAACTTACTGATAAATTAAAACAACAAGGCGTTAAAAATCCAAAAGCACTTGCTGCTGCAATTGGACGTAAAAAATATGGTAAAAAAAAATTCCAACAATTAGCAGCTAAAGGGAGAAAAAAATAATGGCAACAGGAAAAGAACTAGTTAAATACAGTCCGTATAAAGCTGGATATCAAAAAGTTAAAATGAATGTAAAGAACATTGCAAAACGAATACCAGGCGAATATAAATTTTTAGGCGAAGTTGGAAAAGGCATAGGTAAAGTTGCTAAACTTGCTGTTAGACATCCAGTTACTTCAACAGCTATTGCTGGCACAGCATATTTTTTAGGATCTAAATCTAGAAGATATGAGGAAGCACCTAAAGTTGGTGAAGATAGAGATTTAAATTCAAGATTGATTAGACGTGGAATCTAATGGAAGAAAACAAAGTAGATAAACGAGGTGGTAAACGAGAAGGTGCAGGAAGACCTAAAGGATCCTCTTTCCGTAAAAAATGGAAAGATATGCAGGAGCTTGCTGTAAAATATCAAACATCCCCTTTAGATTATTTGCTTTCTGTGTTAAACCATCCATTAAGTTCACCAGAACGAAAACTTTACGCAGCAGAAAAAGCTGCACCTTATGTACATGGAAAAGCTCCAACAACCAATAGAATCGAAACTTCCCCAATTAGAGTCGATCTCAAGTGGGAAGACTAAACAAGTAAGTATATCCATTCCCTATAAACCTAGACCGCTTCAAAAGGAAGTTCACAAATCACTTAAACGATTTAATGTCTTAGTCTGTCATAGACGATTTGGTAAATCTGTATTAGCTATTAACGAATTAATTTTAGCAGCTACAAAAGAACCAAGACAAAAACTTGCATACATTGCACCTACCTATCGTCAAGGTAAATCTATTGTTTGGGATTATTTAAAATATTATACAAAACCTTTAATGGATTTAGGTGGTCAAAGAAATGAATCTGAATTGCGTGTAGATTTTTGGAATGAATCTAGAATACAAATATTTGGAGCAGATAATGCTGACTCACTTAGGGGTATGGGTTTTCATGGTGTAGTAATGGATGAGTATGCCATTATGGCTCCAAGAACATGGACTGAAATTATACGACCAGCTATTGCAGACACAAAAGGATTTGTAATATTTATTGGAACTCCAATGGGTCATAATCAATTTTGGGAAGTGTACGATTATTCTTTAAGAGGACATCAAGATTGGTTTGGAGCTTTATATAGAGCTAGCGAAACAAATGTTGTTGATAAAGAAGAATTAGAAATGGCTAAGTCTATTATGACTGAAGAACAATACAATCAAGAATTTGAATGTTCTTTTACTGCTGCTGTTTCTGGATCATATTTTGGTAAACTTATGACCAATGCTGATAACGAAGGTAGGATTGGTAGTGTACCTGTAGATGAGAATGCAGGTGTAGAAACATGGTGGGATTTAGGTATAGGTGATTCAACAGCTATATGGTTTGTTCAAAGAATAGGTGAAGAATTGCACGTTATAGATTATTACGAAAATTCTGGTGAAAGCTTAATGCATTACGCAGATGTGCTAGAAAATAAACAATATTTATATTCTAGACATATTGCACCACATGATATTCAAGCTAGAGAACTTGGAACAGGAAAGTCAAGACTAGAAGTTTCTAGAGATTTAGGTATTGACTTTGAGATAGCGCCTAAATTAGAAGTAGATCATGGTATCGAATCTGTGCGAAATATGTTACCATACTGCTGGTTTGATAGAGAAAAATGTAAACTGGGCATTGATGCGTTGCGTCAGTATCGTAAGCAATGGGATGAGAAAAACCAGGTTTTTAAAAACAAACCTTTGCATGATTGGTGTTCTCATGCTGCTG
>Ga0222713_10002166_pt1 | contig 21173 bp, 18 predicted proteins | sample C33_649DmetaG_FD_165061 | JGI IMG/M metagenome (GOLD analysis project Ga0222713, IMG submission 165061) | Estuarine water microbial communities from San Francisco Bay, California, United States - C33_649D | ecosystem: Environmental > Aquatic > Marine > Unclassified | place: USA: California...
GTAGGCCGCGTCGGTGTATTCCAGCACCACGAACTTCTTCTTGTCGGCGTAGTTGCCGGGGTTCACGCGGATCTTCTCCACGTGCTCGACGGCTTCCATCGCCGCGGCCGGGAGGAAATGGATGTCGGCGACCAGCGGCTGCGTGAAGCCCGCGGCGCGGAACTTCGCGCGGATCTCCTTGAGCGCGGCGGCGGCGGCCTTGTTCGGGGCCGTGATGCGGATGAGCTCGCTGCCCGCTTCGGCCAGGCGGATCGCCTGCGCGACCGTCGCCGCGACGTCCTCCGTGTCGGAGGTCGTCATCGACTGCACCCGGATCGGGTTGTTGCCGCCCACGCCGACGCCACCCACGTTCACGACGCGGGTGAGGCGGCGGACCGTGCGGTGGCGGGAGGGACAATACTCCGAAGGCATGGGGTCAACTCAACCCCTTTGCCGCCAGAGGTCAACGAGCGTCAGAAATCCCAGCGATGGGAAGACGGCACCCACTGGTAGCCCTTGCGACCGTTGGGGACGACCACGCCCAGGCCGGGCCAGGGGAGGTGGAAGCCGTAGGCGCGCTCCTTGGTGGCCGCGATCTCGGCGAAGACCTTCTTGCGGGTCGCGATGGCCACTTCCGGATGGTGGTCGAAGTCGATGAACCAGTTCGGGTCCTCGAGCATCAGCACGTGGTTATGGGCGAGGTCCGAGATGTGGAGCAGGGAGTCGTTGCCCGACTTGATGCGGAAGATCGCGTGGCCGTCGGTGTGGCCCGGGGCGGCGAGGATCGTGATCGCGCCGTCGAGGATCTGGTCGCCGTCCTTGTGGATGACCAGGTTGGGCTGGAGCGTGTCGAACGAACCGCGGACGTTGCGGATCATGCCCTTGATGTCGTCGGTGCGGTGCGACTTGGAGAAGTCGGGCTCCTTGCCGCGCCAGAAGTCGACCTCCTCCTTGAGGACGTGGACGGCCGCGTTGGGGAAGAGGATCTTGCCGCCGCTGGCGAGGCCGCCGATGTGGTCGATGTGCGAGTGGCTGAGGAGGGCGTGGGTGACGTCCTTGAACTCGATGCCGATGCTGTCCATCGCGTCGGCGAGCCAGCCCCACGTGGCGTTCTTGTGAGGGCCGAAGCCGGCGTCGACGAGGATGACCTCCTTGTCCTTACGCAGGAGCAGGATGTTCACGTAGAGGGTCATGTCGTCCGGGCGCTCGCCGAGGGCCACGAGGGCCTTGGTCATCTCGGCGCGTTCGGCCGGCGGCCACATCTTCTTGGTCACGCCCTGCTTGAAGGTGCCGAAGCCGTCGCTGATGGACCAGGCCTCGAACTTGCCGATGGCGAACTTGTAGATGTAAGGATTCGAGATGACCTTCTTCGGGATCGGGTTGCCCGCGGCGTCGGTCGCGGCCTGGGCGGCGGCGAGTCCGGCCGGGAGGCTGAGGGCGGCGAAGGCGGCGCCGAGGCTGCCGAGGAAGTTGCGGCGGGAGTTTTCGGGGAGGGGCTTTTCCATGAGGGTATGCGGTGAGATAAGGTGCAAACGTGCAAAAGTGCAAACGTGTAAAAGTGACCCAAGGGGTAGGGGCGGGGGGCAGGTGAGGGCGAGGCTGATTACTGGCCCAACACCTAACCCTACCCCTGTCCCTATCCCTGCCGAGCCTCAGGCTCGGCTCACTTCTTCGCGCCGAAATCCTGCGGCTTGTAGACGTGGCGTTCCAGGAGCTGTTGCTTGAGCTGGAGCTCGCTGTCGCCGGAGCAGCGGCGGACGTCGTGCAGGATGATGTAGGCCATCAGGGAGAGCAGCAGGGCCATGAAGGTATATTGCAGGATGACGACCGCCTTGTTGCTCAGTATCCCCTTGGTGAAACGCTGGATCGTGGCGATGAGCATGTGGCCCCCGTCGAGGACCGGGATCGGCATGAGGTTGAGCACCGCGAGGTTCAGGTTGATCAGCACCGTGAACCAGAGCACCCGGCGGATGTCTTCCGACAGGTTGTAGTAGGTCTTCGTGATCGAGATGACCGAGGCCAGCTGTTTGACCTGGATGTCCGAACCGCGGTCGAAGAGCCGGCCGAGGGTCGTGAAGGTCGACTTCACGATGCCGGCGCACGTCTCCCAGGGATTACGGTAGGCGAGCTCGGTGCGGGCGGCGTAACGGATCCCGACCTGGGCGTGCTGGACGGGCTGCTTGTCGACGGCTTGGGCCTTCCGGAGGGTCAGGTTGCCCGCCTCGCCGTTGGCCCGTTTCCAGTAAAGCGTCAGGTCGCGCGGCGTGCGTCCGACGGCCTCCACCAGCCCGGCGAGCGAACGGACGGAGACGATCTGCTCCTTGCCGTCGACCTTGTCGACGATCGTGCCGATCCTCAGCGTCTCCGCCAGGGCGGGGTCGTCGGGCGAGACGCCCAGCACCATCAGCTGGTCGCGGACGGCCTCGGGATCCTTGGAGAGAAGGTCGCGGGTCGCGGGTACGAGGATGAGCGAGCGAAGCTTGGTCTCTCCGTAGGCGATGATGCTGACCGGATTGACGGTGGTCGTGACCTGCGGGGTCACCACCGCCGTCGTGTTAACGCCGTCGGCCTGCTCGACGAGCAGCGTCCGCGGTTTCGCGCCGTCCTTGCGGAGGAGCTCGCGGAATTCGACCGTGTTGTTCAAAGGGACGCCGTCCATCGAGAGGATCCGGTCGCCGGCCTTGAGCCCGGCCTTCTCGGCCGGAGAGCCGGGCGTGACCGCTCCCACGATGACGGCGGTACGGGGCTGGATGCCGGCCATGCGGACGCGGTCCCCGGAGTGGGCGTTGATCTCGACGCGGGCGGGCTGCACCACGAATTCCAGGACCTCGCCGTGGCGTTCGACCTTGAAGGTCGCCGTAGGGTTGCCTTGCGAATCCCGGCGGTTGCCCAGCATCACCGCTTCGCTGATCTGATTGAAGCTGCCCACTTCGACGTCGTCGACCGCCAGCACCTTGTCGCCCGAGCGCAGGCCGGCCTTGAAGGCCGGGCCGGGGATGGTGGCGCCGAGGCCGAGTTCCGCGAGGTGGTCGGAACTGGTGACGATCTGCGGGGGGACGTAGCCGATGACGGTGGAGGTGCTGCCGGCGGGCACGGGCATGCCCGTGACCCAGAGCACGCAGGCGAGGACGAACGCGAAGATGACGTTGAAGACCGCGCCCATGACCGAGACGATCATCTTGTCGGCGTAGGAGATCTTCGGCAGCTGCTCGGCGTCCTCGCTGCTGGCGCCTTCGATGCCTTCCATGTCGGCGAGCTGCGGCAGGGCGACGTAGCCGCCGAGCGGGATGATCGAGACGCGGTAGTCGACCCCGTCCTTGCCGGTCCAGCCGAAGAGGCGCGGGCCGAAGCCGATCGAGAAACGCTCGATCTTCAGGCCACGCCTGCGCGCGGCGAGGAAATGGCCGAGCTCGTGCACGAAGATCGATCCTCCGAAGAAGACGGCCACGAGGGCCAGGCCCCAGAGGGAGCCGAGGAGGTCGCCGAAAGAAAGGTTGTCCATGAAAGGGGAGGGTGGGGTTATCTCACAGGCCGAGGCCCGGGGCGAGCCCGGACGCGATGAGACGCGACTCGGCGTCGGCGGCGAGGATCTCGTCCAAGGCGGCCGGCTCGCGGGCCGTAACGGCCGACAGGGTGCGACCGACGAGCTCGGCGATGCCGGTGAAGGGCAGCTTGCCGGCCATGAAGGCTTCCACGGCGACCTCGTTGGCCGCGTTGAAGACGGCCGGGGCCGTGCCGCCGGTGGCCGCCGCGGCTCGGGCCAGCCCGAGGCACGGATAGCGAGCGGGGTCGGGCGGGGTCATGCCCAGCGTCAGGGCCTGGGCGAGGTCGAGCCGGGGGGCGGGGCAGGGCAGGCGCTCCGGGAACAGCAGGCAGTCCTGGATCGGATAGGCCATCGAGGGCGGCGAGAGCAGCGCCTGGAGGCTGCCGTCGGCCAGCGTCACCAAGGAATGGATGATGCTCTGCGGGTGGATGACGACGTCGATGCGGTCGGCGGGGACGTCGAAGAGCCAGCCCGCTTCGATCACCTCGAGGCCTTTGTTGGCCATCGTCGCGGAATCGATGGTGACCTTCGGGCCCATGCTCCAGTTCGGATGCCGGAGCGCCTGGTCGGGCGTGACGTGACGGAGGTCGGCGAGCGGCGTGTCGCGGAAGGCGCCGCCGGAAGCGGTGAGGACGAGGCGCGCGATGTCGCCCTTGGGTTTGGCGCGCAGCAGCTGGTGGATCGCGTTGTGCTCGCTGTCGACGGGCAGCAGGCGCGCGCCGGAGACGCGGGCCGCTTCCGTGACGAACTTGCCGGCGAGCACAAGGAGTTCCTTGCTCGCGAGGGCGACGTCTTTCCTCGCCTTGAGCGCGGCGAGCGTCGGCGCGAGGCCGGCGGTGCCGACGACGGCGGAGACGACCACCGAGACTTCGGGCAGGCAGGCGACTTCGGTCAGGCCGGCGAGGCCTTCGAGGATGCGGGTGCCGGCGGGGAAGGCGCCCGAGGCGCGGGCTTCGGCGGCGGCGGCCGGGTCGGCCAGGGCGACGACCCCGACCCCGAATTCCTTGGCCGGGCCGACGAGTTCGCGCCAACGCGACCGGGCGGCCAGTCCGGCGATGCGCAGCCGGGACGGGTGGGCCCTCACGACGCTCAGGGTGGTCGTGCCGATGGAGCCGGTGGCTCCGAGGATGGCGATGGCCCGGACGTGCATGCGGCGTGGGTGCATCGAGGCAACCCCGCCGGGCGATGGTGGCAAGCAGTTTGGGTTGCCCCCGGCTTTTCGCCGTTCGACGCTTGTCTCTTTCGTCGGGATAGGTTGCCTGTCCGCATGGCCACTCAGCCTCAGGACCTCACCGGGCTCTCCCACCTCGGGAACACCCAGAACAAGCCCCAGCAGACGCTGGAGACCTTCCCGAACCGGAACGCGGGCCGGAACTACACGGTCGAACTCACGACGGAGGAGTTCACCTGCCTCTGCCCGGCGACCGGGCAGCCCGATTTCGCGAAGATCACGATCCGCTACGTGCCTGGTCCCCGCATCGTCGAGTCGAAGTCCCTCAAGCTTTACTACTGGAGCTACCGCCAGCAGGGCATGTTCCATGAGCACCTGACCAACAAGATCCTCGACGACCTCGTCGCGGCCCTCGATCCGGTCTGGTGCCAGGTCACCGGCGCCTTCGGCGTCCGCGGCGGCATCGGCATCACGGTGCGCGCCGAGCACGGCAAGCAGCCGCAGCCGTGAAGCGTCGCCCCGTCCAGCCGGACGACGGGGAACCGACGGATTGGCCGGGCTCAGCCCAGGTCTCCGACTTCCTGACGCGTCAGCTCGCGGGACGTCGGCTGGCCGCGCGTTCATGCCTGACCTACGGGCGTTCGCTCAAGGGCTTCGCGCGGTGGATGCAGTCCAACGGCGGCTGGGACGGCGACTGGTCCAAGCTCAGCGCCCGCAACCTGCGCGACTTCGTGATCGAGCGCCAGGGCACGCATGACCGCCGTTCGGTGCACAACCAGGTCTCGGCCCTGCGCGCCTTCCTCGCCGACCTCCGCGAGCGCGGCGGCATCACCACGACGCCGGCCGCCGGCCTCGTGCTGCCCAAGCTGCCGAAATCATTGCCTAAGTTCCTGACCGAGGCGCAGGCCGACGCGTTGCTGGACGCCGCGGAAGATTCCGGGAAAGACGACCCGCAGGAGGCCGCGCGCGACCTGGCCGTCCTCGAACTGCTCTACGGCGGCGGCCTGCGCGTGTCCGAACTCTGCGGCCTCGACGGCGCCGACCTCGACCTCGGCTCCGGCCTCGTGCGCCTGATGGGCAAAGGCTCGAAGGAGCGCGTCGTGCCCGTCGGCGACGCCGCCGTGGCCGCCGTGAAGGCCTATCTCGCCCTGCGCGGCGCGCCGGCCCGCGGCGAAGCGCTGCTGCTCGCCGCCCGCGGCGGACGGCTCCATCCGCGCGCGGTGCAGCTGATGCTGAAGCGCAAGCTCGCGGCCGCCGGCCTGCCGGCGGACCTCACCCCGCACAAGCTGCGCCACGCCTGCGCGACGCACCTGCTCTCCAACGGCGCCGACCTCCGTCTCGTCCAGGAGCAGCTCGGCCATTCGTCCCTTTCGACCACGCAGATCTACACGCACCTCAGCGTCGCCAAGCTCCGCGAGGTCCATCGCAAGTCGCACCCGCGGGCCTGAACCGCTGATTCGCCTCGCCTCCGCGGGGCGGCCGGAACATCGTGCCGCGTGCTCGTCGAAGCCGCCCAAGCGAAGCTGAACCTCTCGCTGGCCATCACCGGCCGGAGGGCGGATGGCTTCCACGAACTCGTCAGCCTCGTGGCGCCGATCGCGCTCGCCGACACGCTCGCGCTCGACGTCGGCCGTCCGCTCGCCCTTACGTGCGACGACCCGGCGTTGCCGGTCGACGGCGCGAACCTCGTGCTCAAGGCCGCGGCCGCCTACGCGCGTCGCCGTCCGTCCGCGCCGACCGGGCATTTCCATCTCAGCAAGAAGGTGCCGCATGGCGCCGGACTCGGCGGGGGCAGCGCCGACGCCGCCGCGGCGCTGCGTCTGCTCGACCGCGCGTCGGGCGATCCGCTCGGTCCCGAGGCGCTCGAAGCGCTCGCGGCCGAAGTCGGTTCCGACTGTCCTTTCTTCGTGCGCGGGCACGCCGCGGTCATGCGGGGCAGGGGAGAGCGCCTGACGGTCCTGCCGGACGCCGCCCGCGCCGCCTTGGCAGGCCGCCCGGTCGTCATCGCGAAGCCGCCTTTCGGCGTGCCCACCCCCGAGGCCTACGGCTTGCTCGCCAAGGCCGGTAAATATCGCCCGACGGCCCAAGCCGAAGCCGAAATCGCGGCTTGGATCGGAAGCCCCTCCGCCGATCCCGCCGGACTGGGTAACGACCTGGCCATTCCGGTCTTCGCCAAATATGTCGCCTTGCCGGCCGGACTGGCGTCGCTCCGCCGCGTCACCGGGGCGGTTTGGCATCTGACCGGCAGCGGCAGCGCCTGTTTCGCCTGGGTGAAGGACGGTTTCGACCAAGCCGGCTTGCGCGCGGACGTGCGTAGGGTCTGGGGGGCCGGGGCTTGGGTGACGGAGACCGTTATTTCGGCTTAGTTTCGGCTTTACTGTCGGCCACCGGGTCGCCAAGTTGCGATTCACTATCACCCATGGGAAGCCTCAAGAAGAAGCGTCGTCTGAAGATGAACAAGCACAAGCGCCGCAAGCGCTCGAAGGAAAATCGCCATAAGAAGCGTCTCTGGGGCTGATTGACCCCACCTTCGGTCCGATCCGGGCGGCTCAAAAGGCCGCCCGGCTCTTTTTCGGGCTTGCTCCGACCTGACCCGTTCCCAAACCTCGACCTTCCAACCGACTCAGACCATGCCCCGCGAAATCGTCATCATCGAATGCACCGAAGCCCGTAAGGAGGGCAAGCGCCCTTCCCGTTACATGACCACCCGTAACAAGAAGCTTTCCCAGGAGAAGGTGGAGCTCAAGAAGTACAACCCCTCCATGCGCCGTCACACGCTGCATAAGGAGATCAAGGGCTAAGCTTCCGATCCTCCCCAGCCAGAAGGGCCGGCCGCAGCGATGCGAGCCGGCCCTTCTGTTTGGCGGGGGAAGCGGGTCGGCGTCAGGCGGCCTTGCCGCCGCGGCGCAGCTGACGCCAGCGCGCTCGGTGGTGGCGGGTCCAGTCGAGCAGGGCGCGCTCGAAGCCGATGTCGCAGCCGGCCTTCTCGGATTCGATCCACTTGTGCCGCAGGATCTCCTCACGCTCCGCCAGGAACTCCGCGTAGAGCGAAGAACGCGCGGCCAGGTCGGCGGCGGGCTTCAGCTCGGACGGGTCTTCTCTCATGCTGGACTTTGTTTTGAGCGAAAAACACCCACGTGGCAAGCCGGAGGCTGGCCGCTTTTTACGACGCCTTTTGCAGGCCGTTGAGGACCGTCAGGCCGATCGAGCGGAAGACGCGGGCCGGATTGCCGTCCGGATGGCTGATCACCACGGGGATGCCGTGGTCTCCGCCCTGCCGGATGGCCGGGTCCAGGGGGACTTCGCCCAGCAGGATCGCATCCAGCGCCGTGGCGACCTTGAGGCCGCCGCCTTGGCCGAAAAGGTGCTGGCGGGAGCCATCGGCGCCCTCCAGGAAGCTCATGTTCTCGGCCACGCCGAGGATCGGGACGCCGACCTTGGCGAACATCGCGGCGCCGCGGAGGGCCACCGAGACCGCGGCGGTCTGGGGGGTGGTCACGATGATGGCGCCGCTCAGGGCCATCGACTGGGCGATCGAGAGCTGGGCGTCGCCCGTGCCGGGAGGGAGGTCGATCAGGAGCACGTCCAGTTCGCCCCAGCGCACGTTCGAGGCGAACTGGGAGATCGTCTTCATGATCATCGGGCCGCGCCAGACGACGGGGGCGTCGGCGTCGATGAGCAGGCCCATGGACATCACCTTCACGCCGAAGTTCTCCAGCGGGATGAGGGTGTCGCCTTCCAGCATCGGCCGGGCGTTGACCCCGATCATCAGGGGGACCGACGGGCCGTAGATGTCGCAGTCCATCAGGCCGACCCGGCCGGGGCGGCCCCGCTCGGCGAGATCGCGGGCGAGGGCGCAGGCCAGGTTGACGGCGAAGGTGGACTTGCCGACCCCGCCCTTGCCGCTGGCGACGGCGATGATGTGCTTCACCCGGCCGACGCCGGCGTCGCCGGGCAGCTTGGCAGGGGTCGAAGGGGCCGCGGCCGCAGGGGCTCCTTTCGGGACGGTGACGGTAATGGCGATCTCGGGCCGGCGGGCGCCGAGGTCCGTCAGCACGGCCTCGATGTCGGCGTAGAGTTTCTTCGGGACTTCGGGATCGGCGCTGGTCACGGCCAGTCCGACGCTCACCTTGCCTTCGAGGGTCACCTCGATGCCCTTGACGAGGCCGAACGAGACGATGTCCCGGCTGTAGCCAGGATAACGGACCTGACCGAGGGCCTTCTGGACGGATTCCTTATCGAGCGGCATCAGCGGGATTGAACTCCCCGCCCCACCTAGGTCAAACTGCTAACCTTCTAATCCCTTTAACCGATGCGTCTCCTCGTCCTGCTCGCCGCCTGCCTCGCCGCCGTCACCGCTCCGCTCTTCGGCCAGAAGGTCGTGATCAAAGATGACATCGCCGCGCTCGCCGCCAAAGGCGTCGTCGCCGTCGCCATCGTCTCCGACGACGCCACGCTCGGGAGCCTCGTGCAGTTCGCGCTCTCGGCGCACGGTGCGATCCAGGTCTCGCCGACATCCTCCGTCAGGCTCCGCATCGGCCGCACCGCGAACACCGCGGTCGTCGCCTGCGACAGCCCCGCCTACGCTTTCACGGCCAACGTCGAGGCCCGCGACGAGGATCAGCTGGCGCTGAAGGTCGCCGACGCCGCGGTGGTCGGGCTCGGCCGCCGCTGGCAGCTCAAGCCGCTCTACGCCGACACCAAGGTCACGTTCGTCTCGCGTTACACCGGCCACGCCGAGATCTACGTCACCAACCTCGCCCGTTCCAAGACGCTCCGTCTGACGAATTACCGCAACACCTCCTACGGTCCGCGCTGGTCGGCCGACGGCAGGCGCGTCTACTTCATCTCGTCCTTCCGTTCCAACTTCCCCGAGATCTTCTCGACCAACGGCGTCGGCGAGGCCGCCAAGGTCATCGTGAACGTGCGCGGCGCCCTCGGCGCGGCCAGCAGCGGGCCGGACGGACGCATCGCCTTCGCCTCCTCCAACAAGGAGACGATGGACATCTTCGTCGCGGGTCCGCAGGGACAGACGCCGACCCGCGTCATCAAGGCGCCGAACAAGCAGTGGGTGAACACCGATCCCGCCTGGTCGCCTGACGGCTCGCGTTTCGCGCTCACCGGCGGGCCCACCGGCCGCCCCGGCATCTACGTCGCGAACACCACCGGCGGCTCGCTCCAGCCCGTCGCGACCGGGTTCAGTTACAGCACCGAGCCGCGCTGGAACCCCGTCGTCCCCGACCAGCTCGTCTTCACCTACCAGTCCGGCGGCCTGCGGCTCGGTCTCATCGACCTCGGTGCCGGCAGCGTCCGTCCGATCGAGACCGCCAGCCCGGCCCCGCTCGCGCACGCCTCGTGGTGCGCCGACGGCCGCCACCTCGTGGCCGCCCAAGGCGAATGGCTGGCCGTCGTCGACAGCGTCACCGGCAAGGTCACGCGCCTCACGCCGGCGAACCTCGGCCGTTGTTCGGAGCCGGACTGCTGGACGCCGCGCGCGCGCTGAGCCGGCTTACTTCCCCGCCGGCCGCGGCGAGAACCCTCGCTCCTGGCGTTCGCGCTCGAGCAGGTAGGCGCGGTCGCGCAGCACGCTGCGCAGGACGGCGTAGTTCGCCTTGGCGTCGCCGTCCTGCTTCTGCAGCAGCGCCGCGGAACGTTCGAGCCGCAGGCTCAGCGGATTGACGGTCGAACCCAGCCAGGCGCCGAGGGCGAGCGCGGCGACGAAGGCGAAGGCCTGGGCGGCCCGGTGGGCGATCCATTCCCGCCGGAGCTGCCGCTCGCGGCGGACGATCGCCGCCTCGGCCTGGGCCTGCGTGAAACGGTCGAGGGTGACCGCGTCGGCCAGTCCGTAGAAGAGGAGCCTCCGGCGCGTGGCGTCGTCGATGCGGTTCGCCGCGCTCTGCTGTTCGGCCGCGCTGGGCGGAGCCTTGGTCTTCCGGACCTTGAGTCCCGAGCCCGCCGGAAAGAAATCGCCCACCGTCCGCCAGCCGTCCTCGCCGACCAGGCGGCAGGGGTCTCCGGGCTTCAGCTCGCCCGAGGCGAGCAGGCCGGCGACCTCGTCTTCGTCAAGGGGGGCGGAGGCCTCCGCGCCTTTTCTGAGGTGGAAAGTTCGCATCTTGCCGGCGTGGGTCCGGGAGGAGATGTTGGCCGTCCCGGCGGGGGTGCGCAAGCCCTGCGATACCCTTTGCAAATCGGCTCAGACCTCTTTTTCATCCGTCCTGCTCGATGGGCAACCAAGGCATCAATCAATCGCAGAAGCAGGTCCAGGGCCTCGTCCTCACGCCGCAGCTTCGCCAGTCGCTCCGCATCCTCCAGGTGCCTGCGGCCGAGCTCCTGCGGGAGATTTCCTCCGAGCTGGCGGCCAACCCGCTGCTCGAGGAGGTCGAACCGGTCTCCGGCGAGACCTTCGACGCGCCGCTGCCGGCCGACGAGCCCGAGGAGGACGGACCCCGCGAGCTCGAGCTGGGGGACGATGATTTCGACGCGCTCAAGCGCATGAAGGAGGACTGGGACGAGAGCTACTACGAGGAGATCCGTTCCCAGGGCTACACGCAGGAAGACGAAGAGCGTCGTCGCCACATGCTGGAGTCGGCCACCGGCGAAGCCTCGCTGTCCGAGCACCTCGCCGACCAGGCCCGGACGGCCAGCGACGACCCCGCCGTGCAGGAGGCCCTGAAGCTCCTCATCGGCTCGCTCGACGAACGCGGGTTCGTCGAAGAAGACCTCTCGACCCTCGCGCTGCGCTCCGGCCAGCCTTACGAAGCGGTCATGACGGCCCATACGCTGATGATGGCCTTCGATCCGCCCGGCATCGGCGCCCGCGACCTCCGCGAATGTTTCCTCGCCCAGCTGCGCCAGCGCGGCCGGGGTCTCTCCACCGCCGCCCGGCTGGTCGGCGACTGCTGGGAGCCCATGATAGGCCGCCGTCTCGAGGAGTGCGCGCGCATCCTCGACGTCGAGCTCGACGACATCCGCGAGGCCCTGGCCGAGCTCGCCAGGCTCGAGACCGTGCCCGCCCGCCGCTTCGCGCGCGACGACAACCGCGTCGTCACGCCGGACGCCACCGTCGAGATGGGCCCGGACGGCAGGTGGAAGGTCGCCATGGACGACCGCCACGTCCCGAAGCTCCGCCTCGCCCCGGCCTACAAGGACATGCTCGCGGGCCAGGCCCTCGGCGACAAGGAGCGCGCCTACATCCTCGAGCGCATGCGTCAGGGTAAGTTCCTGATCGGCGCCATCGAAGAACGCCAGCGCACCATCGAGAAGCTCGCGCACATCATCCTCGAGCGGCAGGCCGATTTCTTCGAGCACGGCCCCTCGCGCCTGCGTCCGCTCACCATGACCGACGTCGCCAAGGAGATGGGCGTGCACGAGACCACCGTCGGCCGCGCCGCGGCCAACAAGTGGATGCTCACGCCGCACGGCCTCCGCGAGTTCCGCTGGTTCTTCACCTCCGGCGTCGCGACCGCCGACGGCGGCACCGTCGCCCAGGAAGGCGTGCAGGAGATGATCGCCGACATCCTCGCCCGCGAGAACCCCGCCGAGCCCCTGGCCGACGAGGCCATCACGACCGAACTCCGCAAGCGCGGCGTCCAGATCGCGCGTCGCACCGTCGCGAAATACCGCGAGGCGCTGGGCCAGCCTTCGGCGCACATGCGCCGCAAGCGTCTCTGATCAGGCGAGCCGGCCGAGGACGGAGTCCCAGCCGAAGTTCGCCATGTCGGGGAAGATGAACTGCACCCCGGCGGTCAGTCCGTCCGGCAGGCGCGCCGGGGCGGCCACGACGGGCAGGCCCGCGAGCGAGGCCGGCGCGTTGAGCGCGAGCAGGCGCCGGCGGTGGGCGGCGTCCGAGGCGGCCTTGCCGACCGCGCTCCCGAAGGTCGCGGGCAGGGCGATGAAGTGGTGGCGGCGGAAGATCGTGCGGAAGGCGTCGGCCACGCGGGCGCGCGCGGCCTCGGCCGTGCGGAGTTCTTCGTAGGTGCGGCGGCGGCCGGCGTCGAGCCGCCCCCAGACCACCGGGTCGTATTCCTCGCGGCGGCGTTCGAGCCAGGCGGCGTGGACGCGCGCGGCGGCGTGGCCGCCGAGCACCGGATACGCTTCGGCCGCGTCGGCGCAGGCGATGCGCAGCAGCATCGCGGCGGCGACGTCCTCCTGCGCGCCGGCCTTCGTCGCGACGTCGCGCATGGCCGCGAGGTCGGGAGCGGGGATGCCGAGGCCGAGGTCGCCGGCCCAGAGGCCGGCGCCGGCGGGCGGCGCTTCGCCGAGGACCGCGGCGGAGACCTGCCGGAGGTCGGCGGCGGAGCGCGCGATCCAGCCTTGGGCGTCGTAGCCGGGCGAGAGGGGGAAGATGTCGCCGACGGGCGCGACGTCGGGCGAGAGGCGCAGGCCCCACACGCCGCAGTAGCCGCAAGGCACGCGGATCGAGCCGGCCGTGTCGGTCGCGAGCGCGAAGGGCGTCAGCCCGCGCGCGACGGCGAAGGCGGAGCCGGAGCTCGAGCCGCCGGCGAGCAGGCCGGGCTGCGTCGGGTGCGGGCAGTCGCCGAAGTGCGGGTTCTCGCCGCTCAGCCCGAACGCGAATTCATTGAGCTGCGTGCGGCCGCACTCGATCGCGCCGGCGTCGCTTTCGAACGCGGCGGGCAGCGAGGACGTGGCGCGCGGGGCGCCGATCTCCTGGGGCAGGAACGTCGAGCCCGCGAACGTCGGTTCGTCCTGACGGAAATACAGGTCCTTGGTCAGGAAGGGCACGCCGCCCAAGGCCTCTTCGCGCAGAGGCCAGGCTTCCTCGAAGCGGCGCGTCAGCGTGCGCGCGTCGGGCAGGCCGCACAGGGCCGCCCGTTGTTCCGCCGGGCCGACCTCGGCCAGCTTGAGCAGGAACGCCTCGGCCGCCATGCGCGGACCGCGCGTGAGCGTGAACTCGCGCCAGTCTTCGACGGACTGCGGCAGCAGGGTCACAGCTCGAGCGGGACGCCCGGTTCGGGGTCGTGGACGCGCGCGCCGGGCAGCGCGGCGGCGAGGGTCTCCTTCATCCACGCGCGGGCGGGCGGGTCGCCGTGGGTGAGGATGATGTCCTTGGGGGCGAGGTCCTTGGCGAAGTCGACGAGCTCCTCGCGGTCGGCGTGGCCGCTCAGGTGGAAGCGTTCGACCTTGGCGCGCAGGACCGACGTGTGGTCGAGGGACTTGAACTTGAACTCGCCGCCGGGGCTCATGCCGATGAGTTCGCCGCCCGGGGTCTCCGGATCGCAGTAGCCGACGAAGAACACCGCGTTCTCCTCGTGGTCGAGGATGTTGGCGGCGACGCGCCAGGCCGGCGTCTTCTCGACGAGCATGCCGCTCGAGAGCAGGTAGATGCCGCGTTCGGGCATGTTCTTGCCGGGCTGCACGTACTTGCGCGAGAGGGGCAGGATGCCGAGGTCGCGCAGGACCTGGCGGCTGAACTTCACCTGCTTGGTCTTCTTGCTCGCCGCGTCGAGGTAGTCGCAGAGGTCGAGGCCGAGGCCGGAGCAGAAGATCGGCACGTCGGCGAGGTCGCCCGAATCGGCGGCGTCCTGGAGCAGCAGCAGGATCTCCTGCATGCGTCCGAAGGCGAAGGCCGGGAGGAGGACGGAGCCCCCTTCGTCGCAGACTTCGTTGATCGCCTTGATGAGGCGCTGCTCTTCCTTGCCGCGGTCGAAGGACGGCACGGTGGTCGTCGCCCCGCGGGTGCATTCCATCACGAGGGTGTCGACCGGCGTGCGGGGGAAGTTGGCGCCGGCGACGGTGCGTTGGGCCTGGAAATGGACGTCTCCGGTGAAGAAATGCTTCTTCCTGCGGTGCTCGACGAGGCAGCCGACCGCGCCGGCCACGTGCCCGGCGAGGTGGAAGGTGAGGGCGACTTCTTCGCCGCCGCGGCCGATGACGCGCGGGTTGGCGAGGGGCACCGCCGCGAGGGCGTGCTCGACGCGTTCGACGTCGGTCTCGACGTAGAGCGGGTAGTCGGCGTTGCCGGTCTCCTCGCGCTGGCGTTTCATCACCTGGATCGAGTTGCTGAGCAGGCGGCGGACGAAGAGGGTCGTCGCGGCGGAGGCGTAGACGCGGGCCGACGGGTGCTGCTTGAGCAGCAGCGGGAGCGAGCCGAGGTGGTCGAGGTGGCAGTGCGTGAGGATCACGCCGTCGACGGACCCCTGGATCTTGTCGATCTGCGGGAGCGCCTTGCGTCCGTCGAGCTTGGGGTGGAGGCCGCAGTCGAACACCAGGCGCAGGCCGCCGAATTCGGCGAGCATGCAGTTGGCGCCGATTTCACGGCCGGAGTTGAGGTCGGTAAGTCGCATCAGGAAGGGTCGGGGGGAGGCGTCATCGCGAAGACCGGGATGCGCGTGAAGACATGCTCGCCGGTCGCGGTCGTACCGTGGAAGGAGCCTTCGGCCGTCCGCGGGCCGCCGGCGAGGTGGTAGCTGTTGTAGGAGAACTGCTCGCCCGGGGGCAGGGTGGGGGTCTCGCCGACGATGCCGTCGCCTTCGAAGATCTCGATCTGGCCGTCCGGCGAGCGGATGATCCATTTCCGGCCCAGCAGCTTGACCGTCTCCTGGGAGAGGTTGCTGATGGTGAGGAAGTAGACGAAGGCGTGCGGGGTTTCCGGGGGGAAGTTCGCATCCCGGTGGTGGGACACCTTGTCGACGGTGACCCTGAGGCCTGGGAGTTCCTTTCCGGTGGGTTGCACTTATGCCAAGACAAGAGGCCTTGGCCTCCTTACGGAAGCCATAAATAGGGTAATCGTCGGCCGAAACGGCCTTCCCGTCTTGCCCCGAGGGGCCGACGACGTTTGATAAGGGGCGGATGTCTACCACAGCCGAGCGCAAGCGCAACTTCGGGCGCGTTCCGGGCAAGTGGATCGTCCTCGCGGCCTACGTCCTGCTGGTCCTCGTCTCCCGCTGGGTGACCTCCGCCGATCGTCAGCCCCAGGCCGAGCTGGCTCACAAGGTTGAGTTCCATCAGGTCAGCGCTGCGCAGGTCCGCGACGCCCTGCCGGTCGTGGTCATCCCCCGTCTGCCGGACGGCGGTCACGAGTGGGACCAGGCCGCCGTCGATCTCGTCAAGACGAACTCCGAGAAGGGGGTGGGCGACGTCTACGCCGTCCGCTGGCCGACCGCCTACCATCGTTCCCGCCCGACGATGAGCACCGAGCGGGTCGCCGCCGACCTGCTGCGGTCGCTGGAGCCGCGGATAGGCCGGGGTCGCTTCCATCTCGTGGGCGAGGGCATGGGCGGCATGGTCGCCCTTTCGGTCGCGACCAAGCATCCGGACCGGGTCGCTTCGCTCACGCTGATCTCCGCGCCGGGCGCCCAGGAATACACGCTCCTCGGCAATGCCATCGCCAACAAGTTCGTCTACTTCTTCCATCACATCCCCTTCGTCCTGGTGGATGTCGCCACGCCGCACTTCGGCCTGGCCGACTGGATCCCCTACAACCGCGGCTACTCCGGGGTGTTCTTCGATAGCCATCTGTCCGAGACCAAGGCCGCTTTGCGGGCTTGGGACGGGCCGGCCTTGCTCGTCCATGGTCGTGATGATTGGATCACGCCGATCGACGCCGCCCGCTATTCGGCCAAGCTCATGCCGCAGGCCCGGCTCTTCGAGGTCGAGGGCGGCCATGGCGCCGAAGCCCCCAAGGACGTGCTGAGTTTCATCGCCTCCGCCGACGCCGGGCAAGCGGCCAGGCGTCCGGCTCCCGTGCCGGCGACCGAGCCCTATCCGGAACTCGTGGCCTCGGGCGGCGTCCGCTTCTGGATCCTGATGCTGATCCTCATCCTCTGCACCTTCGTCGCGGAGGATCCGACCTGCCTGGCCGCCGGCCTGCTCGCCGCCGAGGGCATCATCGGCTTCTGGTGGGCCGCGCTGGCCTGCACCGTCGGCATCTTCATCGGGGACATGGTCCTCTATTCTTTGGGTCGTTGGCTGGGACGCGGGGCGCTCCGCCGCGCGCCGCTCAAGTGGATCGTGAAGGAACATGAGATCGACCGCATGGCCGGCTGGTTCGGTTCCCCGCGCGGCCTGCTCGTGATCGTCAGCTCGCGCTTCATCCCCGCCAGCCGCGTGCCGACGTTCGTCACCGCCGGCATCCTGCGCCTCGGCCTGCCGCGTCTTTCCCTGCTGCTCTTCACCGCCGCGCTCGTCTGGACGCCGGTGCTCATGCTGCTCGGCGGCACGCTGGGGCCGCCCTTCATGGAGCAGTTCCCGCGCTACAAGCAGTATGCGGCTTGGATCGTGCTGGGGCTCTTCGCCTTCATCTGGTTCTTCACCCACTGGGTCGTCCCGGCGATGACCTGGCGCGGACGGCGCGAGATCGTCATGAAGGTCCGCGGCCTGATGCAGCCTTCGCTCTGGCCGGGCTGGATCCTCTACCTGCCGGTCCGCCTCGGCATCGTGCTCCTGAGCCTCCGTCATCTCCGCCTCACGGCGTTCGCCTCCGCCAACCCGGCCCTCGGACGCGTCGGCGGCTTCATCGGCGACGCGAAGTCGCTCCTGCTCCGTCCGTTCCAGCGTGATTCGCGCTGCTGCCCGACCCTCGCGCTCTCGCTCGAAGACACGCAGGAAGAGCGGGTCAAGGAAGCCGCCGCCTTCGCGGCCTGCCACGGTTTCCCCGTCGTCTTCAAGCCCGAGGTCGCCGAGGACGGCGCGGGCCTGCGTTTCGTCCATACCCAGGAGCAGCTCGAACGCCTCGTGCGCGGCGCGCAGGAAGATTTCCTTCTCCAGAAGTTCATCCCGGGCTTCGAGTTCGAGGTCGTCTGGCGCCGCAACCCCGGCAAGGACGACGGCCGCGTCATGGCCTTGGTGCACAAGCACGACGTCACCGTGCGCGGCGACGGCGAGCAGACGCTCGAGGAGCTGATCTGGCTCGACGAAGTCGCGGTCTCCCGCGCCAGCCTCTTCCTCCGCTGCCACGCGCGCGACCTCAACCGCGTCATCCCCGCCGGCCAGAAGGTCACGCTCAACCTCACCGGCAGCTACGGCCACGGCGCCCGCTGCCGTCACCGCGCCGACCTGATCACCGTCGAGCTCGACGCGGCGGTGACCCAGTTCGCGAGGCGTTTCCCGGGCCTGCACTTCGCCCGTTTCGACCTCCGCGCGAACTCCATGGAGGACCTCAGGGCCGGACGCTTCATCGTCACCGAAATCGGCGGCTGCTGCCACGTCTCCAGTCTCCTCCGCGACGAGTCGCTCCGTTTCTCCCGTTCCTACGTCGCGGTCTGGGGCCAGCTCAAGGCCTGCCTCGACGCCGGCGCGTCCAACCTGCGTCAGAAAGTCCGCCCCGTGCCGGTCGAGGAGCTCATGGCCCGCTGGAGCCATGCCCGCGGCCGTCACGACGAATTCGCGGTCAGCGAGGAGCTCTGATCAGCCGCGCGCCGTGAAGGCGTGGCAGAGGGCCGCCGCCGCCGCGTCGGATTCGTCCAAGGCGAGTTCGGCCGGGAGGCCGAGCACCGAACGCACCATGCGGCCGACCTGTTCCTTCTTCGCCGAACCATGGCCGGCCACCGCCAGCTTGATGCGGGTGGGCGCGTATTCGCCGACCTTCACGCCCAGGCGCGCGAGCACGCTGAGGGCGGCTCCGCGGGAAGCTCCCATGGCCTGCGCGGTGCGGAAGTTCTGCACGTAGATGGTCTCTTCGATGGCCGCGTGCGTGACCGCGTGCGCGCGCGCGAGGGCCTCGACGGCGTCGGCGATGCGGCCGAGGCATTCGTAGGGCGCGAGCTTCGGGCCGAGCCTCACCGTCTCGCTCGCGAGGAGGCGCATCGGTTCGGCGCGGGCGTCGACGACCGCGAGGCCGGTGCCGCGCAGGGAAGGGTCGATGCCGAGGATCACCGCCCGGCAGCCGCGCGTGGCGCTTGCCGCCGCGGCCGCGCGGGCGCGCGGAGGCTTGGCGCCGGTCGGGGTCGACGCGACGCCGCGGAGCTTGTCCGTCCAGAGCGAGCGCGAGGATCTGCGGGCCATGGCCGGAGCATGGACGGGGTCATCCTGATTTCGACAGCAAAAGCGACGGCGGGGGATTGCCAAGGTCGGGGCGCGGCCTAGCGTGCCCGGATGCGCACCACGCTGTTCCTCGCCGGCCTCGCCTGGGCTGCGGTCGCGTCATGCGCCGAGCCTGCCGTGCAGCGTCGCGAGGTGGCGGAAGGAGCCGCGCTGTCCTTGCGCGCCGTCGGCAAGCTGGACCCCAAGCTCGTGCCCGAATGTTCCGCGCTGTGGCCGAGCCGTCGTCAGCCGGGCGTCTTCTGGACCCTGTCCGACTCCGGAGCGAAGCCCGTGCTCGTCCCCGTGCGGGCGGATGGTTCGAAGGTCTTCACCCCCAAGGGTTATGCCCAAGGCGTCACGCTCACCGGCGCGACGAACGTCGACTGGGAGGCCCTCACCGGCGACGACGACGGCAATCTGATCGTCGGCGACGTCGGCAACAACGTCTCCCGCCGCAAGGAGCTCGCCTTCTACGTCTGCCCCGAGCCTTCGCCGGAGGCCGAAGCCGTCCCGGCGCGCAAGGTCACCTTCGCCTGGCCCGATCAGACCGCCTTCCCCGACCCCGAGCTCGCGCACGACTGCGAGGCGATGTTCTTCCTGCGCGGGAAGCTGTATCTGCTCACCAAGCATCGTCGCGACACGCTCACGGACCTCTGGCGGGCCGATATCCCGTCGACCGACGGGCGCGCGACGCTCACCAAGCTCGCCCGCTTCGACGTCGGCGGCATGGTGACCGACGCGTGCCTGTCGCCTGACCGTACGCGCCTGGCCGTCCTGACTTACCGCAACGTGTGGGTCTTCGACCTGCCGGCGGCGGGCGAGGATTTCTTCCGCGGACGTGCCCTGCACGCCACGCTTTCGCCGCCCGTGCTTTCTTTCCAGCTCGAAGGCTGCGCGTGGGCCGACCCGGCGCATCTGCTGATCGGATCGGAGCAGGGCGACCTGTTCCGCGTCGCCTTGGCGGACCTGCGCGAGGCCAGGTAAGCCTCCGTAAAACAGGAAGACCAGCGGCCTGGCGGCGCCGGTCTTCGCGGTACGGTGGCTAGGACGCTCAGAGCGCCTTGGCGGCGGCGACGACGGCTTCCTTCGTGATGCCGAGTTCCTTCATGACCACGTCGCCCGGGGCGGAGAGGCCGAAGGTGTCGGTGCCGATGGCCTTGCCGGCGGTGCCGACGTAGCGGCCCCACGAGAGGGTCACGCCCGCTTCGATGCTGACGCGCTTGGCGCAGGAGGAGGGCAGGACTTCTTCCTGGTAGGACTTCGGCTGGCGCGCGAAGATCTCCATGGAAGGCATCGAGACGACGCGGACGCCCGCGCCCAGTTCTTCGCCGGCCGCGAGGGCGAGCGAGAGTTCGCTGCCCGTGCCGATGATGACGTGGGTGAGGGGAGCGGTCTCCTTGCGGAGGACGTAGCCGCCCTTGAGCACGCCCTGGCGGCGCGTGGCGACCGGGACGGCGTCGAGCGACGGGACGTTCTGGCGGGAGAGGATGAGGGCGACCGGGCCGTCCTTGCGGGCGACGGCGTGGGCGAAGGCCGCGGCGGTCTCTTCGGCGTCGCCCGGGCGGACCACGTCGAGGTTCGGGATGCAGCGCAGGGCGCTGACGGTCTCGACCGGCTGGTGGGTCGGGCCGTCTTCGCCGACGCCGACGGAGTCGTGCGTGAAGATGTAGAAGGCCTGGAGCTTCGCGAGGGCCGCGACGCGGATCGACGGGCGGAGGTAGTCGGAGAACGTCAGGAACGTCGCGCCGGAACCCTTGAACACGCCGTGGTAGGCGATGCCGTTGAGGATGGCGCCCATCACGTGCTCACGGATGCCGAAGTAGAGGTTGCGGCCGGCCGGGGTCGCGATGTCGAAGTCGCCGACGTCCTTGATGTAGTTCTTGGTCGAACCGTGGAGGTCGGCCGAACCCGAGAGCACGAGGGGGGAAGCCTTGGCGACGGCGTTGATGCAGGTCTCGCCGGACACGCGGGTCGCGAGCGAGTTCTTGCCGAACTCCGGGATGGCGGCGAGGAGGGACTGGACGTCGCCGTGGTCGCTCTTCTGGGCCTTGGCGAGGATCGCGGCCTTCTCGGGGTTGGCCTTGGACCAGGCGGCGAAGGTCTTCTGCCATTCGGCGTGCGCGGCGGCCTGCCGGACCTTGCGGGCGTCGAAGAAGGCGCGGGTGGCGGGCGAGACGTAGAACTTCTCTTCCGGCAGGCCGAGGGCCTTGCGGGAGGCGTCGACGAACTTCACGCCGGCTTCGCCGTGGCCCTTGGAGGTGCCCTGGACTTCGGCGATGCCCTTGCCGATGACGGTCTTGCAGATGATCAGCTTCGGCTTGCCGTTCTTGCTCGCGCGGGCCTTGTCGAGGGCTTCGGCGATCGGGGCGAGCTCGTTGCCCTGGGCGACGTGGAAGACTTCCCAGTTGGCGGCTTCGTAGCGCTTGGCGGTGTCCTCGTTCTGCGTCTTCGAGGCCATGGCGTCGAGGGTGACGTCATTGGAGTCGTAGAGCATGATGA
>Ga0222713_10002168_pt1 | contig 21168 bp, 2 predicted proteins | sample C33_649DmetaG_FD_165061 | JGI IMG/M metagenome (GOLD analysis project Ga0222713, IMG submission 165061) | Estuarine water microbial communities from San Francisco Bay, California, United States - C33_649D | ecosystem: Environmental > Aquatic > Marine > Unclassified | place: USA: California...
GAATGGCGTCCCCCGAAAACCCGACGCGCCCGGATAACGGTGCATTCTTGTCGCAGGGTAGTTGCTGGAAGGCAACACCGTGTGGTGAGATTGGATCGTCATTGGGACGCGTCAGGTGCGTGGAGGCATGCAATGTCCTGTCGGAGGAGAATGCAGAGATGTTTTGTGACGGGCAACGGGGCCTTGATGTACGTCAAGCACAAACACCGAGCACTCCCCTGAAACTTCTTGGCACCTGGCCCGGCCAGGTGGCGAGAAGTCGTGGAGGGCTGTGGCAATTTTGCTGCCACCGAATCGCTAACACAGCACTAGCACTCAGCATTACAGTGATGCAAGAACTCATTGCAGAATCATGCAATCCGTCAAACAAACAACCATACCCGGGCCAGACGGGAACAGCTCCACGGGTAGAACAGAACTGTAAACAGCCAGTACATGCGCGAATGCGGACAAAAGCGTGGTTCATGTTACAGGGTCTGAGGCGAAATCTAGAGAATTTGGCAACACGTATTGGTGCACTGTATGTGGGGGCAGTGCAAGAGCGCGAAAAAAAAACATATCACCTTCTCACAGAACGAGCACCAAAATTCTCCGCAGATATCGCTCGGAAAATGTTGAGCTCATCGGCAACCCAGTTGCGCGCGTTTGAGCAGGCCATCAAGAAGGAAAAAGAAAAGGAGGACAAGCTGCAAGCAGCGCAGGACGCCCGGGAAAAAGATGGACTTGGCGTCAATAAGTGGAGACGTGAGACGGCGGCAGCAGCAGTAGCAAAGTTGCAGCAGGAGCAGGCCGAGCAGGAGAAGGAGAAACAGAAAATAAAAACAGCAGAGGACAAGATAATGCAGGCTGCAGCGATGCAGCACGCGGTAGGGAGCTACAAAGTAGCCGCGGGAGCCAAGGGAGATCCCATGGTAAAGATCGCGGAAAATGCAGGCGCTCTGGTAGACCTGTACAACAAGGGTTCCATCGGGCGTACGGCACATTTCAAAAACAAGGAGGAAGAGAAGAGGTGGTTGGTGATGCAGTTCGGCGTGAGCGTCGGTGTAGCGGTTACAGATGCGGAGAAAGGAGCATTGTGCAACTTCCACGACGCCATGATGAGCACAAGGTCATCCGGCTCAGTGCTCAAGATCAGAATCGAGGCAGAGAATCCCTTGAAGCCAGGCCAGACACTCGGAGTCGAGGATGTGGCGAAATACTGGAGGAAGGAAGTGGAAATTCCTATCGAACCTGGCCAGTTCGTCTCCAACACAGGCCCGTGGCTAAATCCTGCACGCGCAGGCAAAATTCCAAACCCGTCGTTCACCGTCATCCTGAAAGCAGGGGATCAGGATGAGGTGAGCAAACTCCGAGATGTATTGACGGCATCTGCGGAAGGTGAACCGATTTTGATCGAGGGGATAGCGACAAGCTGGACAGCAGAAACCCCTCACAATGTAAGCGTGAACGTGCACGTGAGCGAGAGCGCCAGTGCAATGCTGTACACAGCACTGTGCGACAAGGCCGAAATTCCACGGTCTCTCTTCAACGCCATGCTTGCAGAGAATGTCAAGAACAGCCCGGGCATGGAGACCTACAGCTCCAACATTCTGTCAGTATCGCTAGACTGCGCGAAATTTGCAACCCTGAGTAATGAGCAGAGGGTGCGGTGCTCTTTGTCACCTCTCGACTGGGCAGGGCAACCAAATTTCTCACCAACCCTACGCATCAACATGAAAGATGCAGCATCGGCACACAAGCTGGCGCGAGCGCAGGAAAAACTGGTCTTCGAGCTGGGTCAAAAGCTGCAGGGGTGCCTGCAGTTTGCAGGAACGACGGCCGCAAAGACTGCACTGCAGCAGGAAGCAGGGCTTGGGGCCGCGCGGAAGAGAGCCACCGACGAGGTGGCCAAAAAATTGCAGAGGACAGATGACATTCTTACCCTTCTGCATGATGTAGCAAAGGAAGCGAAAGCGGGACGCGGGGAGATAGCGTTGAAGAAGCTCCTACTGTGTCAGTCCATGTCAGCGGGAAATGGCGATGTGACGGCTGCTTTTCTCAACGACCACATACAGCGGGAAGTGCAGGAGGCAAAGAAGGAGCGTCGGGTGACGCCGGAGCAAGGTGGAACACTAGAAGAGAAGGTGGCAGTGTGGAAGGGGATGTTACTCGAAGAGAGGGAGAAGCACGAAGAGTTAGGCAAGTACCAGACAACCTCGTTCCAACTGGCAGGCTTCCCGCCAGCAAAGGCCAAGCCGTGGAAAACGCAGAAGGACATGAAAAAAAGGAAGATGATCCAAGGACTCTACCACCCCCAGAAGGACGTCTCTCTTCTGCAAAAAGACCTGCAGTCCTGGCTGAAAGAAGAGGAGAACCTCATGATGCTTCACTGTGAACTGATCTTGAACGAAGATGGCAAGTGGAACCCGGAAGAGGGCGTGATAATCGCAACCCAACACGACATAGGCTTCGGGCAAGCGGCTGACGCAGCGGTCAAGATAATACCCCGCCCAAGAACCTTGCTCAGCATCTTCGCTGACAACAAGGAAGGAGCGAAGCAGCACAGGCCCCATCAAATCAGGATAGTATGGGGAACGATGGAAGTCACTCTGCCATCCGCATCACAGGGGGGAGCGGAGGAGTTGCGTAGGCGCATAGCAGGGATCTTGCGCGGAATGGATGGAATATGGGTGCCGTCGGAAGACAAAAAGGGAGAGACGCTTCGTTTTGCAGAGGGACGAGTCGTTGATGATGTGAAGATCCACCAACTAGAAGTGATCGATGAGAGCGCAACACATGACGTACGCAACTTGCATACACTATTGGAAGTCGAGGCAAAAACGTGCGAAAACCTGCTGGAGGTGTTGGCGATGATGCAGCACGAAAAGTTGATTCGTTCAATTGCGAAAGTAGATGGTAGCGTGCTCTTTGTAGACGCGGACATGGCCGAAGCACTGCAACACGTTCCCGGAACAGTGGAGATCGGCGTGATGAAAGATGATGAGTGGATGATGGGCATGAGGGCTGGTGAGTCGGCCAGAGACTGGCTTTTCGGCGCCATTTTCAAAACCCTGTGGCCTCGCCTCGAACACAATCTGGACGGTGGGGTCTGGATCAGAGGGACAAGTTTCAATGGACTACAGGGCTCAGGAGCACTAGACGGCCGAGACACAGTCGAGGAAAGCGGCGGCAACCGCTGGTGGAATACGCTAACCCAGCGACACTTCGTGGGGAAGAAAGGTTACCATGACATTGCGGAAATGGTAGTGCGAATGGCAATCGAGCAGAACAAGGCAATAGCGATTACGAAGCAAGGAGCCACGTTCCTGCTGAGGCCAGACAGCATTTTCGCGAGTGCAGTGGTAGCGGCAGACAATATGACACCAGGCGACCCTCTCCCCACAGAAACCCTAGCTCTCGACAGCCTGCTACTGAGCGAGCCGGTGAGACAGATGCACGCCAATCTTATGGCAGTTGGAAGGGAGTGGGCTCCTATGACGAACACACAGGACTATGGAGTGGAGCTCTTCGACAGCGACATTCGGAAGAGGCTTGAGGAGGGGGCAATGAATATTGAGTTCGAGATGTGGAAAGCAGCAGCAGGCAAAATCACAAACGAGAGCTTCATCCGAGGGAAAAGGGGGACGGAAGATTGCTTGTGGCGCCCCAAGAACAAGGGTGCAGCCATGGTCTTTGTCGAAGGACAAAACATGGAACTTGAAGCGTGCAGGGTCCACTTGGCGAGCATGTTCCGAGCCCACACCATCCCGACTCTAACCGACAGCGACGTGATGGGGGAATTTGAACCCGGGAGATATGGTGCGGTGGGACCTCGCATCCTAGCACGGTGGGCAGAAACGGGGCGAGGAGCGCATTTCCAGACGGAGGGCGGCCATGTGGTGGTACTCCCCGAAGTAGTGTACGTAAACGGGAAGCAGCGCGAATTCACCTTCGAGGAACAATTTACTGTGCAAGGTGCGACGGTTGAAAACGACAGGGGCGATTCTCTAGAGGAGACGCTAATGACACTGGAGTCGGGCACGAGCAGGGCTGCACTCGAAGCGTACTCTGACAAGGCAGGCAGGATCAAGATTGAAGCAGTTATCACAAATGGCCCAACTGTCCTGTCGGGGGTTAAATGGGACGAGAAGCGCAGACTGTTGCTGCAAATACGGGCTGAAGAAGCCCCTGCATCCTTCAACATGAAGGACATGGCCAGCCATCCTCTCATACATAATCTGCGGGGATTAGCATGGATCACCAAGCTCATCCAGAGAGGCAATGTCCGAGCAGTGCAGGTGGGGCGGATGGAAGGACATGTCTTAGTCTTCGATAAGGCAACAGCCCGGTGGTGTGAAGACATGGCACCTGAAACAGCTCGAGCGTGGGATCCATTAACGCAGACAATGAGAGATCTCCAGGAGGCGGCAATCGGAGAATTGGAAGTCCCTGCTGCTCCGAGCCAAGCGATGGATGCCGATGACGAGAACGCAATGTCAAGCGAGGAGGGCTCGGTCGAGGGAGATCTGATGGGGATGGAGGATGGTGACGAGGCGACAGCAGGAGCCTCACACAGGGTTGCACCAAGAGGGAAAGGGGAGCCATCTGGCAAGAAAGCAGTCGGAGAGGTCCGGAAAAAAAAGAAATGATGAGCAGAGCAAGCGAAGGCCAAAGCTGGAGGGAGGCAGCTGAGGGCGAGAAGGAAAGTAGTCCAGTGCTAGAAGAGGGCAGCAGCAAGGTGTGGCGCGAGGGTTGGCAGACTGACAAACAACCAGGAGCCGAGCCCAAGGAGGAAGCACTGAACGGAGGGGAGGAGACGAGGGGAACAAAGAGAGACAGCACCGGGAAGAAGCTCGACAATGACGAACAGCTAGATGAGAGAGAAGGCGACCGAACGGAACAAGAGAGCTCTCGGCAGCTCACATACAAACAAGCACGACGGCACCCACATGCACACTACGACGGACAGATACACATCAATGAACACGCGCAAGCACACATACACATACACACACACACACACCTCAGACATGAGACGGGAGACCAAGGGGAGGAAGAATTCTTGACGAACGGGTGCATGCAATCACAAGAAGGAGCAGCAGTGAGCAGGCGGCCACTGCTGGGGGCACGAGTACGTTCAGACAGCTCTGAACCACAGGAAAGACCAGGAGGGAGAAGGCGGATCAATCACGAAGCACCCATGGATTGCACGAGAGGGGACCGCAGTGAGGGGAGGGATGGCTGTGACCATGGTGAAAACCATGACGAGGCAGCAGGAGACGCCGAGGGGGCCGGCCCTTCGAGCAAAAGCAGGAGCAGTAGTAGCGGTAGAAGTAGAAGTAGTAGTAGCAGTGAACGCGGGAAAAGGGGCGCGAGAAGTAACAGCAAGAATGGCAAGCCGATTGCGTCATTTTGCGAACCAAGCGCAACTTTGCGGGGCGGAAAAAAGGAAGGAGGAGAGGCAGCGGCGAGGATGGGACAAGCAGCGCTAGAAGCAGCGGGTGCGGACCTGGCACCGGCAGACGAAAGGGGCACAGCGTCAGCCGTCCCAAGGATACGCAGAGCGGCTGAGAGTGAGCTGCTAGTGATTGCACGAAGCCAAAGATGTAACATAGAAGCAAGCGATGTTCTGAGAGCTGAAAACGATGCAGGTCGCAGGGAGAGAGACGCTGATGAAATAGATGACGCCCTGAATAATGATAACGAAGGGAGTAGAAATCAGAGCTGTAGCAATAATAATAATAATAATAATAATATTAAAAGTAGTAAGAGGAATAATAACAGCAGGACTAATAATAATAATAATAATAATAGCAACATCACCCAGACCAGCAACAATGGTAATGAGAGTGAGGGTGCCACCGCCCACGACATGAAAGATGATAATAATAATAACAACAGCAATAATAATAGCTATAATAAGGGAGATGACGAGGACGGAGACGACCTCGAAAAAGGCGGGCATCGGGAGCCAGCAGAATCACGGGGGCAGCAGAGCAGAGCGGCGGGCGGGGTACGGGCTCGACGAGAAGAGGGAGCGGCTCGATTTGAAGCGAGCGGACGCGAGCGGAACGGGGCCGGAGCTGGTGGGTCAGCACAGAGTAGTGAGGCAACTCACTGGATGGAGCGACACCCGCAGGAGGATGAAAAGAGGGAGGAGACCAAGTGGCCAGAGGGCAGAGAAGGAGGCAAACGTAAAGCGGAGGAGCGGCAAGCCAGGGTGGTCGAGGTAACACGAGAAGGATTACGGCGGGGAGGCAGATTGCGCAAGGTATGCTCGAGAAGTGGCACACTCAATGGATGTGATGCAAGAGAGGTTGAGGACACACTATGCTCCACAGGGTGTTCATGCGGACGGGGGATCCCAAGTGGAAAAGTAAAGTCCTTCCAAGGTGCATGTCTCCACAAAGCCTCCTCCACGGTGTTTGCAGCCGAAGCAATCAGGGAGGGCGAGTATATCACGTGCTTCGGGCAGTCCGCCACCGTCAGGGGACGAGCAGGTAATGAATTCAACGACATGCATAAACGCCAATTTGACAGCAGTGGCCCAAAGTTTCAGTACTCTTACTGCCACAACTTCCCGGGAGTGACAGAACAAATATGGGTGATTCCTCAACAGGACGTCAGGCTTGCTCTCCAACTGCAACCGTCACCGCATCTAGTGGATGCACTCAAGTACAAAGGCCCTGAGGGAGTGGGGCATTTGGTGAATCACACCTGCTGCAAAATTCATGTCAATGCTGAACTAAGGCTCCAGTGGGAGACAGAAGCTCAGGACAAAGCGGTGGTGATGGTATGTGCGATGCGAGCGATAGCCCCTGGGGAAGAAATCAAAGTGCACTATACACCGTCTGGTGAGGCAGACACTTGGGCGTCAATTTTCAAGTGTAGCTGCTGCAAATGCCGGGGAGCGTGTCGGCAAAATCGGAAATCAGCATCTGATTTCGCGGCATCGCTGAGGACAACGAGGCTGTCGCACGAAGAGGAGAGACAACTGGAGGTGCAAAAAATAGAACCAGGAGTCCGAGTTCAAGTGCATCGGGCAGAACGCACTGATTCTGAGGACCACGGGAATGTTAACACGATAATGGCAGGCTGGGCCAGTGTACGCTACTTTAGTGTGACGGAGAACAGGCTAACGTCCGAGTCAGTGCCGCTGGAAAACTGCAACATCATCGAAGATAACTTGTACCTTGATGGGGAGGACATCCCCCGAGCAAGCGTTCGGAGGGTGCGGTGGCAACCCGCCCCCTCAAACAGGAGCGACTACTTAGACGGGGACACTGTAGGGGCCCTCATGCGGTGGGCAGTGTTCGGAGCGACAGACACAGCAGGGCTGCAAGCAAGCAATGCAAAAGCATATATAACCACAGTGTATGGCTTCCAGGCGATACGCCAGTGTGTCGAGCAACTACAATCAACAGGTAAGTCTGGAGCACAGGCCCTTATTGCGCTAAACGAGAAGCTAGGAGGCATGAGTGAAGTAAAGAGTCTCCCAGCCCACCAGCAGATGTTTGATCATATCTTCATACCAATTCATTTGAAAGGTGCAGACCATTGGATCAGCGTGCACATTCAGCCTAATCAGAAGCGGATGAGGCTGTTGGACTCCCTTCACAAGCTTGGAAAAAGTGCGGTAGCAATGGTGCTAGCGCTCACGTGGGTGTGGCTGAGGTCGTCACACGGGCGACAAAAAGAAGGAGACGCACAGGGGGACGTGCCCATCTGGGACATCAATTTAGTGACAGCTGATGTCGATGACTTGGCCATGCTGCCAGGTTTCGATGCAGAAAGCCGCAAAAAGCTGAAACAATGGCAACAGGACGAGACAAGATCCTGGTGCCGGGCCCAGTGCATGCTAGGTCAGGAGTCCTTACAACTCCTCAGCAGTCTAGGTATTCGTCTGTCAATGCAGGATGGCAACGACAGCAACTGGAAATGGACCCCAAGGTCTCCCTCTTTTCCTCAGCAGGCGTGGGGGAGAGGGGATTGTGGAATGTTCACAGTGCTTTATGCTTTGTGTATTGTTCGGGGCTGGGACGTGCACGAGATTGCCTCGTGGGACCTGCAGGGCGTGAGGTCTATGTTTGTCAAAGCGCTTCTTGAAGGGGGGGACTGGTCAAGGAAACTCGACTGCCTCCAGTGCGGGAACACGGTGCAGGTGCAGGAGGATGAACGATCATGGAATGGGAGCCGACCGATGTGCTGCACGGAGTGTGAGGGCAAAGAGAGCAAGAGCACAGCATACCATGGAAGATTGAGGAAGAGGGCAATCGGGCTAGATGCTGAAGATGACCAGGTCAGAGCAGGTCCAGGCAAGGGCAAGGATCCAATTGAAGACGGCATGGACCCAGCACAGGCAGAGCCAAAGACGGAAGCAGTGCCCAAGGAGCCAGTGGGAGACATCGAGCCGAGAAGTGCAATGATGATCGGCATAGCAGGCAGGGTGTTGGCATGTGGAGCGGAGCGAGAAACCGCAACGGAGTGGGTGCAACAAGGAGACGACGAGGGGAACCAGACAAAGAGAACCGAGGTAGACGGGACGAGAATAGTGAAGGAGAGGCGCAAGCGAGATAAGAGAGCTGAGGGCAGTGCATCGGACGACGACCATGAGCAGGGCAACGGCCAGGAGAGGGACGAGAGCGAAGGTATGAACGAAAGGGGGCGAACTAGATGGCGAAGGCGGCATGATCCACCTAGAGAAGAGAAAAATAGAGGCCGAGGCAGACGAAACGTAACAAAGCCTCGAGGAACGAAGGGAGTGGTGAAGGGTGACGGTCGGCGCCAGAGCACGCTGGAGCAGTGCCTTGGCCTGCATCATAGCAGCACCGCACAGGAGAGCAGCGAAGTGGTTGAAGAACCGAGCGCACCGTCCACAGATGAGAAAGGACGCGAGGACGAACAGCAGAACACGAAGAGGTCACGGGGGGACGAACGAAAGGCAAGTCCGGCTGCGAGCAGAGTGGTACAATGTGGGGGAATAAGAACACCGGCTTTTACTGTAATCACATCTGAAGCGGGCGTGCACGTAACAGGCCCTAAGCTAAATGCGAGGCCACGTCCGACACGAGTCTCAGCAGCGGAGAAGTGCACGGGATGTGGGGCACTAGGAGCAGTATCATCATGCTCGAAGTGCAAAATCGCGCACTACTGTGATAAACGGTGTCAGAAGAAAGACTGGCCGAATCATAAAAAACACTGCACGCCAGCGTGCAAACACGAGAAGTGTGACGAGAGTTCAGGCCCTGATGACGGTGAGCGCAATGATGCAGAGACGGGGAGAGATGAGTCATGTGAAGAGAGTATGGCGACGGCGAGAGGGCCACAGACATCGAAAGCAAGAGCGGCAGGCTTCCTCATGCAGTCTGCACATGAGGGAAAACAGAGCGACAGGACTAGGCACGAGAGGAGAGCACCGGGCAATGTGTTAGACTCGCGGGCGGAGGAGAACTCACAGGATCTGCAGCGGGAGAGCGAGCACCGAGATGCGCTCATAACCCTGCTGGATGATGCTAGGACGGATGGCAGAAGCGCGAAGAGCAACAACATGGACAGGAACGCCGTACATCACGACCATTGGCTGAACCGCATCGAGAGACTGAAAGTGGCAGCACAGCAAGCGCGGGTGAAAATGCATCAGGATGATGGTGAGCTTGAGAAGAGGGTCGTGGATGCAGATAAGTGGGTGGAGGAGGTGTTCCGTCCTTGGGCAGCGAATGCTAGATACGAACGGTATGAAAAGCTGAGAGAAGAATGGCACCTAGGGGAAGAAGCGCACGCACGCTTCCAGGGGATTCCAGCTGACAATGAGCAGCAAGCCATCGCCCTCCTAAGAGCGACGGGCATCGACGCGACAGATGAAAATTGGGACAAAGCGCAATTTGAGGTGAGACGCATGAGATCGGGCAAGCGAGCAGCGTCGGAAATGACAGTGCGAGTGGTCATGAACGAGGCCCTGTTCAAGGCGTGCGCGGAGCAGTACAAGCTAGGTGGGCAGGAGGTAACGTGCGACCTGGATCGATCGACTGATGACGGACAGGACAGCAACCACATAACAGCAGCCCTTCACCCGGTGGGGACGGAAGCGGGAAGCCGTTGGGAACAATGGATGCAGGTCTGGAAACACACGGGGATAACCGAGACAGAAGTACGGGAGGTGATTCTGCTCAATGTCCAAGTGCAAATGCCTGAGTGGGGCGCCAACGCCCTCCAGGTGTGGTCACCAAACTCCCCTCGCGCGGTATCGGGAGTGTGGGAGGGAAACGGCGCAGCACAAGGGCAACTCCGCATCACAGGAAAACCGATTCCAGGACAAGATCGAAACACACACAACCTTCAAGCAGCATGGGCGGTGGCAGGCAGGGAGAGCTTTGAAGCTCGACAACCGGGGGCAAAGGACATGTACCCCAAGGGCGCAACACGGGCGGTAAAGAGTGTGAAGATAGAGCTCACCCTTCCAAGAAGAATTCCAAGAGAAGCGCGGCAGAGTGCACCTGCGAACACTGCGGCCATGTTAGAGGGAGCTCCGAGCTGGTTGCAGCAATGTTCGATGCACACAAGGTGGGAGCCCCTAGTAGAGAGTGATAGACAGGAGAGAGGGAGCTCAATTTGTATTCGAATGGTGCAAACCAAGGGAACTTTTCGCGATAGGGGCGGCCGCGACCGCCACAGCGTTCGACAGGAGGCAGTAAACATGCTCAATGACATTCAAGCAAGGTGCGGGTTAGGCAATCCTGACTTCAAGATAGAAGAAGTTAATTTCACAGGTTTCTTAAACGCCCGAGGAGCGCTGGAAGGGATGATCACGGTGGAGAAGAGAGCAAAGGAACTCTTCACGGCAGATACTCTAGCAGGGGTCATTCTCGCGTTTTGCATCGGAAATCGCGTACAGCAGGCGGCCGACATGCGGTGGTGCCCGGCAGTGGGACTCCGAGGGGAGTCGGCATGCAGCATCACAGGCATTACGGCAGCATGCACGTGGGCAGGGCTACCGCGCCGCGACATCGTCTTCGGACATCAGGTGGCGGGGTACAGAGCATGGTACATTACCAATGACCGGGAAGCTACTGTGCGCAGAATCCTAGCGGTCTTGTGCAAAGGGGGATCGAAAGAGGACCTGCTATCAAGACTAAAAGTGAGACCATGGGAACGCAAAAGGAGCGTGATGATGCAGTCACTTGCGAACAAGTACGGGGTGGTGAGGGGCGGACAAGACCATCAATCTGATAAGGAGGTCTCTGGGAAGTCGACCAACAGTGAACGACGGGTGGAGAAAGCACAGAGGTTGCCAACACAGCGAGAGTGGTGGAGAAGCACTAGCATCTGCCCACGTGGGAGTCAGAGGGATGGTTCTGCGACAACCTTGACTCAACAAAAAAGTGAGAACCTATACCTCAATGGGGACTGGGCAGGAGCATCGGCTGTGACAGGTGACTGGTCACAACGACAAGCAGGCACAAGCTACGGGGGAACATGGGCTGGAGCGGAGGCGGTTGCGAGAGCATGGGAAGCAATGGAAAAAGGAACAATGGATTCGTTTCTCCAGGAATTACGTGAAAACGGCCACGTCGGACTTGCCAACGCTGGGGTAGCGCTTTTCTTGGAAGGGCAGGGGAAAAAACGGGGAGCAGAGACAAAAGAGGCAGAGGGGAACAAGGCAGGATGGATGCAGTGGCTAGAGGGGGAGTGCAGGTATGAGCGGAAGCAAGTGGGAGGCAACATTGCCTCGTGGAATGTGGGCCCTGAAGGATACGAGCGGTCCAAAGAGCAGATCATACACACACTCAAAAAGGGGCATGCAATCGTAATGCTTCAGGAAATGAGCTTCCCCCCGGGCGCCAAGAGACGGGTGAAGCGAGAATTAGAGAAAGCCTGCCCAGAGTACCTAGTTTTCCTGGAATCTTCGGTAGACAGAACGAGCCCAGAGAGCGGAGTGAGTGCTGAGTACAGCGAATGCCATCCTGGATGGCACAATGGTAAGAATCTGGCAGTCGCCACATGTTTGCATAGAGGTGTTTTCAAGTCGGCACGCAGAGTTGAATGGGACACGGGGGCACCGAAGAAGAAGCTGAAACACATGGCACGCGGCAGAGTACTCTGGGTTGAAGCAGTCACTAGAGAGAACCAGGTGCTCCGCGTCATCAACCTCCACCAGGCTACATCAGGACACCTGGACCTCCAAGAGTACGTCCAGCAAACACTCAAAAGTGGCATCACGAAAGAGCACGGGCTGTCCAGAGCCACAATTATGGGAGGGGACCTCAACGCAGATCCAACAGGTCACAGGAAAGGATATGCAGTCTCCAATGCAGCCCATTTAGCGAAAGTCGATTCAGCGTTAAGTGACTTCATTGAAACGACTAAAGCAACACTCGTCTCGCCAGAGACAGTATCGTGGAGAAACATAATGGCTAAGAAGGAAGCGAAGCTTGACCACTTGCTAGTGTGGAACTTGCCGATAGAGAAATCAAGCATGGGGAGAGCCGACTGGGTTGGATCAACTCGGCACGACCATGCCAGGATTACTTTTCGGGTTGCAGAGCTCATGCTACCACCTAGAAACGCAGCAGTGACGCACACCGCTGGAAAACGGAAGTTCAAACTTGACGAGTGGAAGGATGCTGCCCCAGAAATCCAAGTCAAAATAGAGGCAGAAGTGGCAGCACTACATGAGGAAGTCAAGGCAGGAAGAATGGATGTCGGAGAAGCGATGGAGAATGCCATGAGCAAGCGGGACCAAGTGATGACTGATATCTACAGCGTCAAAAAATGCCCGAGGGCACATGGGCGGCACCCCAACCGATGCCACGAACAGATCATAGCATTTCGAGAATTAGCTCAAGCAAAGGCGGCTTTGGCAGCCGCTCCAGCATCGAACCGCATCACGGCAGCTCAAGAGGAAGTCTTGCGCTCAATTGACATCTCGGATGGCACAGAACTATCCCAGGGGGAGAAAATTCTGTTGGCAGCATCGCGACCATGGAAAGAACTACTGCGAGCCCGCATCTCAACACGAGAGAATACGATTGCTCGCCTGACTGAGCGCCAAGTAAATGACAGCAGACGCGAAGCAGACAGACAGGCACGACGCGAGTTTTTGGAGGAGCATAAGGGCCCAAGCAAGTTTGCAGGGAAGCGGGGCGGAATCTGCCGCCCGGAACGCCTATGGTGGGCGGTGCCAAATGGGCTTCAAGTAATATGTGAGCGGGATAATGAGAGCAAGGATGCATGGGAGAAGAGGGCGGCGAACATCAGACTTAAGTGCAAGGACACCACTGTTTCCATCGAGCAGGGCGAGGTGTGCGTAGCGATCCTCCCAATTAAACCCCACTGTGATTCACAAGCAGTATTATGCGTACAGACAGCGGTGGCTTCATGGCGCAGAAGTGCAGCAAGCCAAAATGAAGAGGAGTTCATCAGGAGGATAGCCCTTGAGATGAAGCATCACAGTCTAGGCGAAGAAGACAGTCACTTACCGGAAGAGGTGCTCAACCGTGTAGCAAACGAGATGTGGACGGAGTCTGTCAAAGACTGCCCTGGGGGGGGAATAGGGAGCGACGGAGTGAGAGGCAGACAGGAGTTTCGGTGGACAGCAGCTGGGCCCAAAGCGAGGAGAGAAATGGAAGAATGGATCCACCACCTGAGGGGTGAAGCAAAGGAAAAGGATCTATCATACGACGTGCAGGTCGGACAAGAAAACGGCCGTATACGGGTTAAGTCGATAACACCGGGCCGAAGCTGGATCATCGACAGAGAGACTGGGGGGGTGGAACTCTCCGGAGTCTGGGAAGTGACAGAGCAAGTCAAAAGTCGAGCGCACCGTCAAAAACACGCCGATGGGGAGGGATGCCCATTCGGCACAGAAACCTTCCTGGGGCAGGCGAGAGATGAGGACAGTATGGGAGGTGTCACGTCCATGACAGTAGTGACCATCACAACCCAATCTCTCACCGAAATGCAAGACATTCTCGCAGAGAGCCAGAAGTGGACCTTTGCCACGAGTAAGCGAGTGCTCACCCATGAGGGCCCATGGATCGGGAGCAACATGACGATCGCATGGGAGCTGTACTTTCAGGAGCAGGGCCTCTCCCCGCATGCAAAGTGTACAAACGAGAAGTGCCGAGGTGGTACGCCGCTGGTCATATGTACCAGGCACGAGGATGGGTGCAACAAAACAAGCAAAGCGAAACGACAACTAGAAGGATTCTGCGAGAGGTGTTGGAGAATCACAGACCTTCGACAGGGGAGCGAGGTGGTAGGAGACATGGGCTTCATGAGTAACGAAGGGGTGTTCGATGAGGCGCTGAAAGAGGGGACACACGCGAGATTAAGAGGGGAGCTCACAGACAATGAATTCAGAAAATATGTCGACAGCTGCCTTAAATGCAATAAGTCGACGGGACCAGATGGACATTCCAACGAGTCGATACGGACCATGTCCGAGATGGAGCTCAATCTTTTAAAAACATGGGCAAACAAGATCCTGACGACAGACAAAGGATCCTTTCGGATGATGACGATCAGGGAGATGAGCGGTGTGATAAGCCTTCTGCACAAAGGGGGAGAGACGGCTGACCGGCCAAGTGACTGGCGACCAGTAGTCCTCCTGAATAGCACCAATCAATTAATCATGCACATTTTGAACTCACGCCTGAGAAATATCGTTGAAAGAGCTGGCTTGATAGAACCAGGACAGGCGGGTGGCAGACAAGGACGAAGCACCGACATCAACATGAGCAGACTAAGTTGGGTCACAAGAGAAGCGCAAGCACAAGGGAAGAAAGTCTATCGGGTGGATGTAGACTTTAAGAATGCCTTCAATGCCCTAAATCAGGCGGCACTGTGGAGCGTCATGAAGAACTTGAACATCCCGGACGTCGACTTATTGCAATCAATCTATGAAAGATCTACAGTAAGGATGCCAATACCGAAAGAAAAGGAGGGTAGCATGTCGAAAACAGGTGCAACAGGGGCAGAAGGGGCCCCCACAGCATCGCAAGCAGACCAAGAGGAGGGTGCGACGATATCTTTTGACACTGGAGTGGCTCAAGGGAGTGCCCTATCTCCTCTCCTTTTCATTATTTTCATGAACGCCCTCTTACGACTACTCACAGCCAAAGGAAAGAAACACGGTATATGGCATGGTCTTGCAGGAGCAGACGCCTTTAACAACATGGGCTTCGTTGATGACCTATCCTTATTCGCCAACTCAATCGAGGGAGCACAGACTCTCCTTGGTGCGATTGAGGAGTTTGAAGAGTGGAGCGGGCTCAAGGTCAACAGGAAGAAAACTTGCATCATGGTAATCGACGGGACAAAGAAGACACCAGTGGAAGTACCGCGAGTATTCTACCAAAAATCTCTCGTCCGGGTGCTTCCGGAAGGGGAAGCATGCCGGTATCTAGGACTATGGGGCACTGCGAAAGGGGACATGGCAGAGACGAAAAGAAGAGTGGTGGAAAAAACGAAAGAGGCACTGGAATTGATGCGGCACCACCCGCTGACTGAGAAACTAGCAGTCTCTCTCTTCACGAGTGTCGGAGTGGGGGCATTCAGATACTCGGCAGCGTTAGTCCCATGGACACTGAAGGAGCTCAATCATCTAGAGTCCATATGGAGCCAAGCGTACAAACTGGCAGCGACTCTCCCGGTGTCAGCAGCATCTGACTTCTTCGTGCTACCAAGCTCTCACGGGGGCTTGGGTAAGACGACACCGCTAGAGATCATGACACAGGAGTTGTGTCGGCACCTGCAAAGATGCATGAAACATGATGATGTGGTGCAGCAACTTACCCAGCAAGAACTCGAACGAGCAAAACAACAATGGGCATGCAACTCTTTAGATGATCTGCAGCAAGAGATGGAAGTATGGAGCTGGGATCAAACCTTACAGAACAAATGGGCACGAGCGTCCAAATGCCTCCAGCTGCTGGACATGAGAGTAGATTGGGGCGAGAAGGCAAATGAGGACGCTCAGGAATCAACAAGCTGGGCGGAAGCTACCCGCGAACTACGACGACTAAGGTGTAGACTGGAGGCGGTAGGAGGCAAGCAATTCCATTGGGACACGGGTACATGGCACATGGAGCGAGATCAATGGAACCTAGTATGGGAAGGCGAAAAGAGGTTCTGGCAAATCGTACCAAGGTTGCTAGAAAGGGGGCTAGGCTCAGTGCAGGAGGCGCAACAGGAAGCGTACGGGGCAAGAGGGGGCGCCAGCATTCCCCGTCTCATGCGCCAGGATGAAAACTCAGGAGAACATTACAAACAATTCTTTCGAGTTCTCTTACCACAGAGAATCCCGGGAGTAAGCGACAAAATTCTCGGCACCGTACAAAGGTGGCTAGACATGGCGGATTGGAGGATGTCCAAAATTCGAAGCTGCTCATCTAAACAGAAGAGCAACATAACACACTATTTCGGAAAGATAGCAAGAGCAGAAATAAAAGAAGGACATCCAGCAGGGCGCTGGGTGGAGGAGCAAGAACGAATAGAAGCACAAGGCACATGGAACAAGACCCCAGTCGAAACTCGAGAGGTGGCAGCGAAATTGGAAGCGGCAGTCAATCTGGAAACAGAAGACCAACGAAGGGAGGTATTAGAACAAGTAGTCAATGAACTAAACCCAGGCTATCGTCCGATCCAATCTATCAGATGTTTGGCTCGCATATTGTGGGGGGGAAGGGTGAGCGACACGGCGAGCGATCAAGTCGCACGGGCCATCGGACGTCGATTACCACCTGGGTGGAAAAAGGAAGGAAAAATTGGAGACCACAGCGAGGTGAAAGCAATGACAAGCACGGAAAGACGTGAGCAGGTCACGACCTTCCTCAATAGGAAGGAAAATGAAGGTGGAGGATGCCAGACGAAGAAAGAATTAAAATGTGAGAAATGTGGAGCCACACGAGGCCAACGATGCTCGCATACAGACACAACTTGCGAAATATGTGATGAGGAGTGGGAGGGAACCTCAGACATGACAAGAGGAGAAGACAGGAGCAGAAGGAAGAGACGACAGGCGTCTGCAGAGGCAGGGCGGAAGAGACTCATTAATATCCAGGAATTAGGCAAGAAGTTTATTGAGCGGGTTCTCGCCGTTCGATGGAAGCAGGGAGTCGCAGAGGAGACGACGGATGGAGAAGCACACCTCGAATTCAAAGTAGAAGTGACAGGGTGGGAAGAAGGGGAGCGGAGCAACAGAAGGGCAGCACTCCTCGATATGACGGACATCGGCTTAAGGAGCGCGCTACGGCATAGAGGTGACCTTATCTTCATACCAGGCGATATGTGGCCGGAGTTCACCCCGAAATTTGGTATGAATGGGTGGTGGTACACAGCAAAAGAAGAAGTGCTGCGTAGGCAATGCAAAAGATGCATGGAGTGGCAACCTTGGTCAGACTTTGCGCCCACTGAATTCTCTTTAAAAATACCCGCAACGTGTAAGAAGTGCAGTACTCAAAGGAAGAGTATCGGGAGGAAAAACAAACACTCATCACAAGGACCAAGTGCGGTACGAGAGTTGCCCAAACGGAAGTGCAGGAAAATGGAGAGAGAAGGATATATGGAGTCTTCAGACGGTCAGGAGGATGAAACACCAGTAAGTATCATGGCTCAGCACGACATAGTCTTCTCAACAGCGGATCCCAGGTACATCGGACAACCAGACAATGTTAACGGGGGAGACATCACCTTGACGGTGCACGAAGTGCGACGAATCCTTGAATGTGAAACTGACAGACACAGGCAGCCACGGTGTATGTGGCTCACATCGCGACAAATGGGCTGGTCGCTTACTCAAGAGGAAGACGAGGTTGCCGATGCCAGCGGAAGGGAGGAGGACGCACCTACACGTCGATGTTTAGCACCCGCTATCTCCGCTTTCATAAGACCTGCATGCGCAAGCGAGACATGGGAAGAAGGAGTGCAAGAAGACACAGCTTTGAGAGCAGCGTGGGAACTTGACCTGATTTGGGGACAATGGGCAAGTGACGATGAACCAACAAACGAAGGCATGCAAAGGCAACAACAGGACACTGATAAGGCCGGACTACAAGTCGTAGGAGCAACCATGAAGAGTCATGCGATCAAATGGGAATCTCGATCCACGCCTCTGGTGGCAAACGACCCAGCGCTACTCCTGGACAACGGTATCCAGACCCGCTTAGGCCAAGATTTCTTCTTAGACGAAGAAATACCGAGGCACGGATCAAACACAGGATATGTTTCAGTCACAGCAAAATCCATCCGATGGCAAACAAAGCAGAACTCGAGTATCTTCACGCTGCAAGGCCTCACAACCTGCTTTGACATTAACCATGGATGGACAATCATGAGTGGAACTTGGAACCACTTACGACAGAGAAAAGGTGGCACGGAAGAGGACCTGATGAGCTTCATCAAAAAGGAAGTGGAGTACCAAGGTAAAATCGAAGCAACGGGATACTGCTCACCAACGTGGAGGTTGCAGAGAGCGCTGAGAGGCCTACTCAACGGGACTTGCCTCCTAGGTGAATCGGCAGTCACTGCCCCTCCCTTTTTCGATGGAGCTAGTCGGGGGGCGTCACCCTTTTGGGGGACGGCAAAGGGGCCCACGGTCATCCTGTGGGACAGCTTAGACGAAGAAGGAAGAAAGAGGAGCGAGACAATAATACGAGAGCGCCGGGACTGGGTAGTATGGGCAAGAACACGACAGGAAAAGAACGACAAAACGATACGAGGTTTTGAGCAGCGAAGCAAAGTCGTCTTTGTGGGCAGTGCGCGGGAGCGGAATCAAAACGGTCAGGGTGATGCAACGTCAGGAGAAGGAGCCGGCAAGCCCACCCGGAAAAAAGGGTGGTGGCGACGAGGCGACATCACAACAAAAGATGCTGTAAGAAGCATGTCGTGCTGGACTCACGAGGAAGCGGAAATAAGAGACGAAGCAGTAAGAAATGTGGCAGCAACCTGGGAGTGTGAAGACAGCAAAGACGAGTGTGTGGCGCAGCTGGAAGGGAATGAGGAGTTCTTTTGGTCAGGGAGTGAGGTAGGCATGCTAGGAGGGTATGGGTTTCATGGAGTGACATTCGGGGGAGACGGAGCGAATGAAAAAGGGAGCATGGGGGCGGGATGTTGCTGTCTGCAGGATCCTAGTGTAGAACGACGCGCAAAAGTAGGCAGAGCAGAAGAAGGGTGCAGTTCGAGCAGACCAGAAGGGGGAGCGCTGCTTCTAGCTCTTCGAGCAACACGGGCGGAGGATGACTTACTGTACCTAGGGGACAATGAATCAGTACTAACGGACATCAACAAATGGGTGGGTGAAGGCAGCAAGGCAACCCTAGCAAACGCACCCAACGCGGATATTCTTTCAGAAATCATTGAGAAGCTGCGAGAAAGAATTGAGAGGGGAAGCGCGACCTTCCTAGTCAAAGTCAAATCACACAGGGGGGACCCCCTGAACGAGAGAGCAGACACATTAGCCGACGAAGGAAGACTTATTGAGGACAAGAAAGCAAGGTGGACGGAAAGAACAAGACGGCTGGTTTTTTCGAGTCGAGAAGAAGGTGACAGCAGAAGTTCGACATGGACACAGGGAGTTCGAAAGTGGATTCGTACTCAGGCAGGGAAGGCAGTGTGCCGCCGTGTATATGACCAAGCGGAAAGGAACTGGCGTAGAAGGATCTGGAAGCCAGGGAAGCAGGAGTGGATGCAGCCCTCAAAGCTCGGCCGAGAAAGCATCAGAAGAGGAGCCTTCAAGGTCAAGGAAGTCTGGGGACCGAAATGTCTAAAAGACTTGGAAGGACTTGCAGAACGTGACAATCCAGCCACCAACACGTGGTGCGCAGACTTTGTCATGAGAAGTGGGCAGAGCCAAGAGTATCGAGGAGAGTGGTTAAATAATCCCTCAAGGCCGAGCTGGAGAAGAAGACTAATGCAAATGACCCTTGGAATCTTCCCATGTGGTAAGTGGCTACATAAGACGAAGCAAATTGCATCTGGGAAGTGCAATATGTGCAGACAAGCCCTGGAAGAGCGTGCGACGAATGGCAGAAACGTCAGTGAGGAAGAAGTACCAGACCAAACCATTGGCCACATTTCGAGTGCCGGGTGTTGGGGGCAACGAGCTGCAGTCACAGCAGCACACCACAACTGTTTCGATGCACTCATGGCAGATGTGACCAAACATGTCGGAAAGGAGAGCTCAAGAGTTTTCACAACCCTGGACACCGAAATGACCCTAGCGACACTGTGGGATCATGAGGGACTAGAAGCAGTGTGCAGCAAGGAGGAGTTGTGGAAGGAAGCTAGTATAGTTGAGAGAAGCATACCCCTCAAGGAAACAATCGAAAACGAGGGGGAAAGGGAGGAAAAGTATCAAAGACGCTTCTGGGCGCGACGACCAGACGGGATTGTAGTCGACAAAAAAAAGGAAATCTGTTACATTCTAGAGTTTAAAAGGAAAATGGACAGACGGATGGGGTACAGGGAGGAGGCGGCGGACAGGGCGACGAATCAGTACGCGAGCTTAATGCATGGGCTAAAAGGGGCTAGTAAGTGGACAGTACATTTAGTCATTTTAGTCGGAGGCATGTGTGGATCGGTACACACAGAGACATTCAACAAGAATATGGAACTGCTGGGTGTCATAGAAAGCAAGTGGAATGAAATAAGAAGACAGCACGTGTTCAAACTCATGGAGGAGCAAGACAGAGTATTAAGGAGTTTCTTCGCTCAAAAGAAAGGAGGAGGCACAAGTGACAGACCAACGGGTCGCGGTGGAGAAGCAGAGCATCTCGGAAGAGATGTATACGCTTAGAATGGGAAAGGCGATAACCACTAAAGCAATGGGGCGGTGGAGATGCGTAAGGACCGAGGAGGAAGGGCGGTTGCCTCGGGTGCAGCACGGCAAGAACGGCTGCAGTCGACGACCTTGCAAGTGTACATACCCATGTGTACATACCTATGTGTGCATACATGTAACATAAGTGGAGAAGGGTAAAGGAGGGACGGCCTCCAAACCAAACGAGCAGGAGCACTAGCTCCTGGTCAACAGCCTTATTGGGTGCCGGGCACCAAATGGAATCAAACATCATGTGAGAGTCCAGGATAAGAATAAGGTATTGCTTCGGCAAATGGGCGCAGGCCTAGTAGACACTAAACGAGTGCTAATAAACAACACAAAAATCAAAATCACGAAAAATCGTGGAGCTTGCA
>Ga0222713_10002170_pt1 | contig 21147 bp, 10 predicted proteins | sample C33_649DmetaG_FD_165061 | JGI IMG/M metagenome (GOLD analysis project Ga0222713, IMG submission 165061) | Estuarine water microbial communities from San Francisco Bay, California, United States - C33_649D | ecosystem: Environmental > Aquatic > Marine > Unclassified | place: USA: California...
AAGCGCGCTTCGCGCGACGAAACCCAAGCGCTTGGCCTCGCGCGCCACGGGGTCGATCATACGCTGCGCAGCGGACATGCCGACGATGGGGGCGCGAGTCGGCGGGTGAAGAAGCGGACATGTAATCGAGTTTGCACACAACCTACTTTTGCTCTTTGGTGTCTCTTCCCTTGTACGTGCCTTCTTCAGTGTTCACGACGATCATGTCACCGATGTTAACGAATAAAGGAACAGTCACGACGGCGCCAGAACAAATAGTCGCCGGCTTATCGCCCCCGCTCGCGGTGTTACCTCTCAAGCCCGGGTCGGTGTCGACGACTTCAAACGTATACGGGTTCGGCACTTCGCAGCCGATCACCTTGCCGTTCCATTGCACGATTTGGCAATCCATACCCTCCTTGATGAACTTGCTCACGGCGATAGGCGGCACTCGAAGCTCCTCGAACGTTTCCATGTTCATAAATATAAAGTCGTCCCCATCCTTATACGTGTATTGCATCACGTCGCGACTCACGTTGGCGAGCTCAAACTTTTCCCCAGAGCGGAACGTCTTCTCGTTCACGTTCCCCGTCAACATGTTGCGCATCTTCGATCGCACGAACGCCGCACCGCGACCTGGTTGAACGTGCATGAACTCTACACCCGAAAACGCGCGCGCACATCTCGTCAGTGTCCATATCTCTCCTTCCTCGCTCGCTCGCGCTCTCGCGCTTTATCCGCGCTCGCCCGCGTCGCTCTCGCACCAGTAATCTTCCACGGCGCCGAATCGATCTCCAGCGACAGGCCGACTTTAAAATCCGCGGTGGAGCATTGCAACGCACAGACCTACGCTCGACGCGCGCGCGGTGCTTCGTCAGTTCATTCCGTGTCGTCCGAGCCAGGTCGCCTTCGCGCGCTCGGTCGCCTTCGCGCGCGCGCGTCCCTCGCTCGCTCTCGCGCGCGCACCGCGCGTCGACGCACCTTGACGACGCCGCGCGCGCGTCGGAGGTGAGATTTCCCGTTCGACGTCTTCAACGCTCGCGATGACGCGAATGCGTGCGAGCGGGCGAACATCGCTTCGCGCGCGCTCGGGGGTGATGGGCGACGAGGGCGGGACGGGGGACGTCGACGGAGGGTTGGTCCGTTTTGTGATATGTGATACAACAGAAGGCGACGGCGAAGGCGACTACGGAGGCGGACGCGAACGCGGACGCGGACGCGCGAGCGTCATTCGCGCGAAAGTGACGCGCCGAAAACGACGAGATTGACGGCATCACTCGCCGAGGACTGGTCGGTGAATTTGCGCACGAGCTGGGACGGGGACGTTGGGGATGAAGACGCGGCGTCGACGTCGTTGGCGGGGAGGTGCGCCGCGCGGTTGTGCGACGGTTTGCCGAGACGCGTGGCGGCATGCTTCGCAGGTACGGCCTGTGGGACGCGCATGGAGATCGCACTCGCAGGTTGAGTCGATGAAAGTACTGGATCCGAGGGAATGGATGATCTCTTCACCCTGGAGGGCGATAACGGCGGCGACATCGGTACCGAAACGTGACCCACTTCTGATGCGGCGATTTGCAACTTTGAATCCACGTGTTGCGCATCGTTCGCCTTGAGCTCGTTAGCTTGAATCTTCCATTCTATGATGGCATTGTTCGTGTATGCTTGTGATTTTCGCACGGCGGCGTCCATTTGCTGCGCGGTCATTGCGTTGGTCATCCACGCCGAGACTCCGGGCGGACGAAGATGTAAGTTGATGCGATGGTCTCGGTTGAGCTTGTCCAAGTGTTGCTTTGTCGTTGTCGCTGTCAGGGCGCTCAAAAGATCCGCGTACGATGGATTATCCAGATTCTTAATCTTTTCTTTACCCGTAGAGAAAGGGTTAAGACGATCCCAAAGCAAGCCAAAACCGCTGATGCCTCGGTCGTGCGGCATCAAGTCTCGGAACGAGATGAAATCTTTGTCCTCAACATCGATGACTATGACAGTTTCAACGCCCATTTCTTTGCGCATGATATCAACGGGAACGCTATTCAGATATCCTCCATCAACGAGCAACTCGTTGTTTTCGTCCCTCACCGGAGGCAACAAACCGAGCACAGTCATCGACGCTCGAATAGAACGCCAAAGTAACCCTGATTTGTGCACGGTCAAGCATCCCTTCGTAAGATTCGTGCTGCAACAGAAAAAATTCAACCACAGATCTTCGATTTGAGTGTCGACGCCCACGGACGACTTTACGACGCCGTCGAGTCCCTTACCGCTGAAAAGCGAGAGTAAGGGTAACGTTAAATCAGTCAGCAAGTGATGGGGCGAACTCAAGACGTGCATATTCTGCCTTAATATCGGCATCATGTGCGATGTCGACAAAGACCGTGCGTACATTCCTGCCGTGAGCGTTCCTTGACTCGTGCCACCGATGCAATCAATCGGAATTCCATTTTCCTCAAGAGCGCGCAAGGCGCCGAGATGGGCCAAACCACCGCCGCCGCCGCCGGTCAAAATTACCCCAACGCTGTGTCCAGAGATGTATCGCGCCAGTCTCGCCATGTCCTCTCTTGAGCTCAACCGCACGTGATGATGACGAGCGAGCGAATGTCTATTCTTTCGCCAGCTATTGGTATTATGCGGCGTACTACCTGCCTCGTGTATCAAAACCAACTCTGCGCGAGCGCTGTTTCTCGTGCGCCAAATCAACCTTTGTTCATGCATCAATGGTGTGGTATTCGATCGGTCAGCGTGTGCGACGACCAAAACGCAATCTGCTTGACTCGCGCAAACTTTGCTCCAACTCGTCGTGTGCGCATCAGCTTGTAAAACTATGAATCTATGCACCTCTTCTTGTTGCGCCATCCACCCTGTGAGTTTGGAGCGATAAAACAAATTGTCCAAACGCTGCGTCGTTCCATCCGAAAATGTCTCGTCAATCGACGACTTGTCGAGTAATAATGTCGAACCAAACAATGAAAGTGCATGCTGTAACGCACTTGCGAAAGCATCTATTTTTGTGGCGCCATCAGCGGGGATGAGACAAATTGTCACGAGCTCCGCGTGCGCGCGATCACCTGTGTGAAAGTTGCTTTGCAGCTTGCACGCCACGAGCTCGAGCAAACGGCTTGAAACTTCAGCGTGATGTGCGTTGATGATTGTCAAAGCCCCGTGTGACATGCGAACTAGTTCAGAGTCTCGAGATGTCACCGCGGTGGATGAGTATTTCCCGTGCGCCAGAAGTGGTGCCTCGCCAATCGTTTCGCCACGTCCTCTTTCTCTAACTACGTCGAACTTGTGCCGCGCTTGATTTAAGCGAACTCGCCCACTAATGATGATAAACATACTCGTCGCATCTTCATCCGCTAAGAACACGTGCTCGCCGCTCCTGAGCCACACTCTGTTGAGTCCAAAACCGATGAAATTGCGAATGAGCACCCCTAACGACGACGACGCTTGGCGCAAAAGTGCGATGTAAGCCTCCGTCTCTTTCGCGCACAATGTATCTAAAATCTCAGCAGTGACGACTAACATCTCACAATATTCTGCGGCGCTTTGTGTTTCTCTGAGTGGCGAACGCGTCATGAAATGTGCAGCACCTAGGAGCTGCAAGGCGCGCACCGGCGCTCCGCGTACTCCGTCTCCCTTGGGCCACGGCACCGCTTCTCGGACAATCGACCCTTTGACGAGAATGTAAAACACCTCCGTAGACACACCTTCCTTAAAAACAGCTTCACCAGTCATGAACAATCTCTTTTCGCAGTGCCGTTCGAGGACCGGCATGTACTCTAACAAAGTCGAATCAACCAAAGCGCACGCGTCATCCGCCTCGGGTTGACCCTTGAGCGATTTGCGCGGCATTCCTAAAAAGTCTATGAGTGAAAATTGCGCCACCCGCCACAACCTCGCGATCGCCTGCTGAAGATACAGCTGCAATGTGTGCGGATGACGCCTGACGAACTCCACGAAAACCTTTTGAGTCACCCGAACGACTCGCGCGCCGTCCTCCATCGTGATGCAACTCACGCTTCGCCGCGCGCCGTCCAACACGTCCACGTCACCCACAGACTCTCCCTCTTGCAGAATGTTTGTCAGCAGCGGCGGTGCCCCACTTCCGGCTTGCGCCTGCAAATACACCCCCACCGAACCTTGAACAACGATATAAATCCCGCTCGAACTCTCATCTCCTTGTCTAAACAAAACCGTATTCGCCCCCAACGTGAGCTCCTCGCTCGCCTCGAACAACTCTCTCGAAAGCCCGAGCTCGAGAACGCTAAAGAACTTGGTGCTCGCGAAAAAATTCGGCGTCTCTTCGTCGCCATCCTCTTTCCCACCCACGCCGAGCTCCGACCGTTCGCTTCCATCCGCGTCGCTTAACCACCCGCCGTCATCCTCCTTCTCCGCGCTCGTCGTCGCGCTCAGCGCCGACGCCGACGAATTTAGCGCTCGCGCGCTATCTCCTGTCACCATCACCCCATCGCTCGCCCGCCGCCGTCGCGCGAGGTCGTGCCCGAGGGATGAACCATCGTCCTCGCTCGCGCCTCGTCGCGCGTCGTCGCGCTCGCCTCCGTCCCCGACCGCCGGCCAAGTCGCCGCGCGAGCGAGCGCGCGCGCGGCGATCGCGAACGCCACGCACGATGTCACTATCGTCATCGCACGAATCGCGACGTCGCGCGCGCGCGAGGAGGCGACTTCACGTCCCATGGCTCGCAATGCGGCGCGCGCAAAGCGCGCCTCGGAATTGACTCGGGCTCAAAAGCTTCAAATCGCGAGCTCAGGCTTCAGAACGCGCGCTGTCGTCGAAAGCGCGCGACGAAGTCGAGCGATCGAACGATCGCGAACGAGCGCGCGAGGGCGATCTCGAGCGCGCGAGCGCGGGCGAGGGAAAAGTTGGGCCAAGGATGGCGCACCGGCGACACGCGCCGGGCGGACGCAACCGCGTGGTGACGTTGGGCGTGTGCGCGATGGATAAGAAGTCGCGATCGTCTGCGATGAAGGAGATCTTGACGCGCATCGAATCGTTCGGGGAGTTTGAGATCGTGATCTTTGGGGACGATTGCATTTTGAATCAACCGGTGGAGGCGTGGCCCAAGGTGGATGCGTTGATTTCGTTCTATTCGAGTGGATTCCCGCTACAAAAGGCGGAGCAGTACACCGAGCTGAGGAAACCGTTCGTGGTGAATAAGCTCAGCGAGCAGTGGACGCTTTTGGACCGACGATTGGTGTATAAGAGATTGCAAGAGCACGATATTCCAGTGCCAAATCACTTGGTGGTGAATCGGAACGATTACATCAAGAAGGGAGAGCTAAGAAAGAAACCGAAGGGAGACGAAGTGGCGTTACCAGACAAGCCAACGTTTGAGCCTGAAGGGTTTGATCAGGATGAAGGGTACGTCGAGCTCAAAGGGCATCGAATTTACAAGCCTTTTGTCGAAAAACCCGCGAACGCGGAGGACCATAACATTTTCATCTATTATCCTCACAACGTCGGCGGAGGTTATAAAAGACTGTTTCGGAAGATCGGTAATCAGTCGAGTCAGTACTACCCGCCACCAGAAGTATCCGATACAAATCAGGCGATCTACACCCCAGTCCGTCAGACGACTTCGTTCATCTATGAAGATTTCATGTCGACGAATGGGACAGATGTCAAAGTGTATACCGTTGGACCGGATTACGCGCACGCAGAAGCGCGAAAGAGTCCAGTCGTCGACGGACGCGTTCAAAGAGATGAGAGCGGTAAAGAAGTTCGGTATCCGGTTTTGCTGACTCCAGAAGAGAAAGAAATTGCGCGTCGCGTGTGTCTCGCTTTCGGCCAGCGTGTGTGCGGTTTCGATTTGTTGCGTACCAAAGGAAGAAGCTATGTGTGCGATGTGAACGGGTGGAGCTTTGTGAAAAATTCCAAAAAGTACTTTGATGATGCTGCAGTATGCTTGCGGGCGATGATCCTCAAAGCTGTCGCTCCAGATCACTACAGCACCCCTACTGCGCAGAAAGCTGCGGCGTCGGCGAGCGTCGAAGATGAGCCAGACATTTTAATTGATGATGATGGGGATATGGGGCCAGCAGCGCCAGATGAAGCTGCGGAAGAACTTCGCGCCGTACTCGGCGTAATTCGTCACGGCGATCGTACACCAAAACAGAAGATGAAACTTCGCGTGAGTAATCCTGAACTTCTGGAACTCCTGTTAAGATGTACGAACGGTCGCACTAGAAAGCAAGCCAAGCTGAAGACTCCTCAGTTGTTACAGGAACTATTGAACATTTGTCGAGATATCTACACAAAACTTCGGGACAAGCCGCCGAGTCCGTTGTTAGAAACCGAGCAATCCAGAGAAGAATTAGAAGAAGAACTCGAAGCGTGGAAGCAAGTTGTGTCTATTCTCGAAGAGGGTGGGCATTTTAGCGGTATTAATCGCAAAGCTCAAATCAAACCGCTCGAATGGAAAAATATGCAGTCCTTAAATGGAGGTGAGACGCAAGAATGCGTAACCGAAGCGCTTTTGATCCTTAAGTTCGGTGGTGTTTTGACGTATTTGGGCAAATATCAATCCGAGGCGTTGGGCAAAGTTTTCAGAGTCCGAATGTACCCGAGAGGTAATTATTATGGCTCGGACGCAGATGGTTTACTAAGACTTCACTCGACATATCGTCACGATCTGAAAATTTACTCATCCGACGAGGGTCGAGTGCAAATCACTGCCGCAGCATTTGCGAAAGGTTTACTTGCACTCGATACTCACATCGGTCAGCTCACGCCGATCTTGGCCTCCCTCGTCACGAAGGATGCTAAACTTTTGGATTTCGTCACTCATGACGTGGAAGAGGATATTTTGCACTCGAAACACAAGCTGTACACAGCTATGACGCATAACCCTGTGCCATCGAAGCGCGCTAGCAAGGTTGCAGTCGAAGGTGAGGATGAGATTGGTGAACTTTCACAGACACTTCGTTTCGCATCGTTGAATAAGTTCAAAGTGGTTACTCAGATGGTCATGGCGGCTCATCGTTTCCAAGTTGCAGGGGAATCATCTGTAGCGAAAACAGTGACACGAACTATGGATCTCATGGGTGTTCCGCAACGTCCGCTTCAAAAGCTTGAGCGTTTGCTCGAACTCACCAAGGAAGTTGTGCTTCAGTTACGCTCCATGCTCATGGCACAGCAAAGCAGGTTTGGTTCGAGCGGTGATGTTCAGATCGACAGACTCAATTGGGCGCAAAAAGGCTCTGCTATCGCTCCGCGCGGTTCTCTGCCTAAAGGTGGCTTGCAGCAGCTCAAAACGATGCTCGTTCCTGCCGGCGGTGAATCATTCTTGCTGATGTACTCGAGATGGAAAAAGTTAGAGCAGGATATTTTCCACACGCGCAAGTTAAAATTCGATATTTCCAAAGTTCCGGACGTGTACGATGCAGTTAAATATGATGCTATTCACAACGAACATCTCGCTTTAGTGGGGCTACCGGAGCTGTACCGAATCGCAAAGGAGCTTGCGGACTGCATTGTTCCCAATGAGTACGGCACGACGGCGGAAAGTAAGCTTCGCATCGGAGGCACGATCGCCAACAGCTTGATCAGTAAGCTGTTGAGCGATTTGAATAACACTCGTGAGGAGTCGTTTGCTGTAGAGAACGGTGGGTTCCAAAACGATATCGTACGGCGGATATCGATCAGTGAGCACCATAAGCTTGACATGTCGATGGCGCACACTGCGATGACGGAGGATGACAACGATGACGAACGTGAGCGTGAAGAAGAGGAGGAGAAAGAAGAACTCAGTACAACTCGTTTGAACTTACGATATGCTACGGCGCACGGTGTTCATAGCCCTTTCCGTCACGTCCGCACGAGACTGTACTTTACTTCTGAGTCGCACTTGCATTCGCTGCTCAATGTTTTGCAATATGCGCATCTAGACGCCGAGCGACAAGTTCAGGACCGAGGACGCGAGCAAAATGCTAGCGAGACGACGAACGCACCTCACAATGGCCCTCCTTCAGCGGAAAGCAGACAGCACCCTAAAAAGCCTCCAGGCTTGCCAATTAGTCCACAGAAAGGTGAGCAGCAGCAACAGGTACCGCCGCCGCTTGAGCTGGACGCGAGAGCAGCTCCGCGCCAGTCGCTCATCAACGACGAACTGGGCCAGCACTTTAAAAATGAAAAGGAGCTGGATTACCTCACGCACATTGTTTTTCGTATGTTTGAGCGCTTCAACGTCCCTCCTACGGATCCCGGACGGTTCCGAATCGAAATCCTCTTTTCGAATGGCATCGGTAAGAACCCATTCAAGTCAAATATCGTCGAAATGTTCACTGCGGGAGATGGGTATGAAGATTCCGATAGCAAAGATCTCTCGAGCAGCAGCTCAGAAATACTGGATGAAGACGTTGAGAGAGCTGTGTTGAACGACTTGATGCAGGAAATTCAGATTCAAAATGATGACATCGAGAGCGACCCTGGCTATCTTACCTTGAGCACGATGGACGAGTACTTGGCGAACTACAAACGCAGATACCGCGTCGGAGATGATTCTATCGACAGCGGTACGCCTGGAAGGAACCCACGTTCGACGAGCATGGGAAGTGACCGCGACCGAAACGTCGTAAATTGGAGAAACCTGTTTCCGGTGTAAGGGTGCCGGTAGTCAAAACATAAACTCTTCTATAAAATTAATAAAACGCTCTTTTTCGCGCGCAATAAATCGCTTAATCGCCTCGTTCCCAGACGAGCATGCTACGCTTGCCGACCATGACGTCGACGAGTTGACCAACACGCTTGAAAACGGACTCTTGCACGTACGGAACGCCGTACTTCTCGCATACAGCCTTAACGCGCGGTTGCATATTTTGGTACGCACGCATGGACATGTCCGGGAACATGTGGTGCTCGATTTGGTAGTTCAACCAGCCATGCATGAAGTCGTTGACGTCGCCACCAGTCTTGAAGTTGGCGGAGCCGATGACGGCGCGGAGGTAGAAATCGTCCGATCGAGGCTTAGTTTCAGTCTCGAAGCGGTAAATGTCGTCCCCGACGTGATTGGTGGCAATGATGATGAAAGAGTGGATGTTTGTCATGACGTCCGCGAGAACAGCAGTCATGAAGAACGCGAGCGCACCGGACTGGCCAGCTACGGCGTAGCCCAAAGCGGGCAAAGCAACGAAAGACCAGGTCGCGTACGGAGCGAAGCACTTCATCATTTCGACGAGCGCACCAAACTCGCCCTTCATCGCCCCTTGGGTGACGGTGAGGACGGTGGACGGAAGTTCGCCCGTCTTGAATGGATTTTCCACGACTTGCCCGTTCTTTTCTGCTTCTCGCTGCTTGCGAGCGAAAAGTTCCTTCAACGTGTTCGGGGCGTAATAAAACCACTTCCAAATGAGCGCCAACCCGGCGACTTGGAGGTAGCGAGCCACCATGGGGGTATTACCTTCACGGAGCTCGAACATGTTACGCTCGACGAGATCGGGATCCGCGTCCTCACCCAGTTGATAATGGTGCAAGTGGTTGTGTTCGACGTCCCACGCTTCCGGAAGCATCCAATCCATCCAGTCCGTGCACCGTCGCCACAAACCGCGCGCAAACTTGCGGCGGTGGAACCGTCCGGTGACTTCTCCGTTTGTACTTTGCGCGGCGTTATACCCGCCGTGGCACGTGTGGTGGCCGACCATCGTCCATCTCGCGCAAATCGCGGTCGACATCAACGCCGCGGCGATCGGATTCATCCCATTCAACCACCCCGGCATGGCGTACCCCGCGAGTGGCATCCCAATCAACAGCGCCAAACCACCGAAATAGCACGCGTTCGCCCACGTGAGAATCTTCTTCAAGTGCTCCACGTCCTTTTCGTAATGTTCCGGGCTCTTATACTCCTTCTCGATCGCGCGCATCTCTCGCGCCCACGACGCGAGGTCCAGATTCTCTCTCCACTTCCCCGTGGCGTTATACCTTACGTTCGTCCCCATGTCGCGCGTCATCGCTCGTTCCACCATCGCTTCTCGTTCGCCAACGTCTTCATTCGGCATCGCGATCGCGTGCGCGATCGTTCGCGTCATCGACGCCGCGCGCTTCGATCGCGCGCTCGCTCGCGCGCGCTTCCCACCCGCGCCTCGCGCGCGCGTCTCGCTCGCTCGCGCGCTCGACCTCGCTCTCGTCGTCGTCGAAGGCGGCGACGGGTGGGACATTCGAACGACCGACGACGCGAGCGTCATCGACGGAAGCGATGCGCGAATTGACGACGACGACGACGACGACGCGCGCGACGCCACGCTCGACCGCGCGTCGGTCGTTCGATGTTACGGCGCGCGTCGACCATGACGTCGACGTCGATCGGGCGATCGCGCACGACGAGGTCGTCGAGTCGCGATTCGTCGATCGCGCGCGTCCGCGAACGCACGGTCGCGCGCGCGCGCCTTATCTCGCCCGTCGCTCATCTTGCGCGACTGCCTCGGGCGACGAGTCGCGAATCGTGAGTCGTCGAGCGAACGCGCGAGGATGCCACCGACCAGGGTGTGCGCGTGGGCGTGGTGACGTCACCACATGAGTTGGTGAGTCGTGATCGAGACGGAAGATTATGGACGGAGGACGGCGTGCATGACGGACGGCGCGCGGCGCGAACGACGGACGGAACGACGGGCGTCGAAGGATGGGACACGCGCGCAGCGGGGAGATTTCGAATGAGAACGAATGAAGGTGAGGGTGATATCATTCAATGTCGCGGAAGAAGGCGATGGTGGTGCGTAACGCGTCGATGAAGACGTCGATTTCGTCGGGGGTGTTGTAAAAGTAGAGACTGGCGCGAGCGCTCCCGGCGGCGTTCAAGTAACGGTGGAGGGGTTGGGTGCAGTGATGACCGCTTCTGCACGCGACACCGGATTGGTCTAGAAGGGTGCAAACGTCGTTGGCGTGAATGCCGTCGACGTTGAATGCGCAAAGGGAGGCGCGGCCGCGCGAAGGTGGAGGGCCGTAAATCGTCACGCCTTCGACGGCGCTCAACTTTTCGTACAGGTAGGCGCCCATTTCGACTTCGTAGTCGTGGATGCGGTCCATGCCAATTTTGGTCAAGTAATCGCACGCTTCACCGAGTGCGATCGCTTCGGCGATGGCGGGAGTACCGGCTTCGAAACGCGCCGGCGGCTCGGCGTACGTGCTGTTTTCGAGAAACACATCCGCGATCATTTCGCCACCGCCCATCCAAGGAGGCATCGTCTCTAACACGTCCATGCGTCCCCATAAAAATCCAATCCCCGTTGGACCGCACATCTTGTGCCCGCTTCCTACGATCCAGTCCACGCCGAGCGCTTGCACGTCAACCTTCATGTGCGGAACGCTTTGGCATGCGTCAAGTAAAACCTTGGCCCCAACGCCTCGCGCGAGCTTCACGATCTCTCTCACCGGCGCCGTGCTTCCTAACACATTACTCACGTGTGCCGTGGTGATGAGCTTGGTCTTCTTGTTTACCAACGACCGGAGCTCGTCCAAATCGAGCTCTTGCGTGTCTTTGGTCAATCCGACAAACTTCAACACACACCCCGTGCGCTCTGCTAACAACTGCCACGGCACGATGTTCGAGTGATGCTCGAGCACGCTCAAAATAATCTCATCTCCAGCCTTCAAATTCGCCGTCCCCCAGGTATTCGCCACCAAGTTTATCGCCTCGCTCGCATTTCTCGTAAACACAACCTCCCTGTCCGTCTTCGCGTTGATAAACTTCCCAATCTTCGCCCTCGCCCGTTCGTACGCGTTCGTCGCCTTCGCGCTCAAATAATGCACTCCTCGATGCACGTTTGAGTTATAATCCTTGTAGTAAAACATGTGCGCATCGACGACTTGATTCGGCTTTTGCGACGTCGCCGCGTTGTCCAAGTACACCAACTGCGCTCCAGACTCCGTCTTTTGATTCAATATCGGAAAATCTTTGCGCGTCTCCGTCGCCACCGAGGAGGTGACTTTCGCGCTCGTCGCCTCAATCGCGTTTTTGATCGATTTCGCGCGGTGACGGCGCGCGAGCGTCGCGCGAGCGAGCGGCCGCGCGCCCGCGCTCGCGCGACGCCCAGCCGCCGACGTCGACGCCATGGGAACGGAAACCAGCGAAACGGAAAGCGATGAACACGAACAGAGAAACGCGCGAGCGTTCGCGCGCGATCGATCGAACGCGACGCGATTGACGCGCGCGTGTGACGCTCGGCTCGGCGAACGAATGCGAGGCGTCGAACGTGCGTCGACGTTTGTGGGGTGTACGACGAGTCACGAAGCGTCACCAGGGGTACGGCGGACGACGGAGGGCGCGCTAAGGACGAGTCCGTGGAATTGCAACGAAGATCACCGCTAATCAGTGAGTGACGTCGGATTTGACGACGTATTTGTACCCCGATGGGAGCGCGTTGTTCACACGCTCGACGTCGGCGGTGGAGAGTAGGACGTCGCGCTTGAGAAGGCCGGCGCGTAAACCGCCCGGACGGCGGGCGACGCCGGGAACGTGAACCTCGGCGTCGATGGAGGCGAACGACCCCGAAGACGATGGTGGGTTCCCTGGAAGCATGTTAGAGTATCTGAGGTCCGTCCGACCCTGTTTGGTGACGTGTTTGGAGGATGTCGGGAGCTCGCCGCTGTCGCGCTTGTTCGCGTTAGCGCGCATAGTTTCCCGCATGCGTTGCAAAGCGCCAGACATGGATGTTCCCACTCCAATGCCAGGTAATCCACCGGAAAGCTGCCGTTCAAACGGTTCCTGGTTGTACATTTCCACGAGTGTCGGGATAGGATCGCCTATGAGACCCGCCTCGACATCTTTTTCTCGCTCCGCGCTCGAGTGCTTCTCGCAAAATGCGGTAAACTGTCTACCTTCGCTATCTACGCCACGCATGTGGCATGCCGCACGTCGACAGCATAACGGATGAAACACTATTTGACAGTGCCCAGAGCAGCATCGCATGAGAGTACCATTCGACCGCGTACAGTAGCTACATGAAGCGTTGCGTCGCTCGCGTGGAACATCATCTATGCTAACCGGCTTAATAGCCCTGCATATGTTCCTGTCCACGATCAATGCCTCGGGAACCCACTGCGCGCACGCAACGTGACACCAACGTTTGCCGTCGATGGTTTGCTTCATCGCTCCGATTTGCACCGGGCATAGGGCACAAGAGATCTCCTTGTACATCGCCAACTTACTTTGCAACGTCACTGGGGCAGACTTGCCCGAGAGTATCGATGGCAGCAATCGTCCACTTGCAGCGGCATCGGAGCAAACCCAGCACGCCCACTTCGCGTCTGGTTTACCGCTCACGCTGTAGCACGCCGGATGCACTACGAGGTCGCATCGCGAGCACTTGATGGTGCTTTTCATTTTACTCGTCTCTGTCGTTCCCGCGCACACGCAGCACGTTGCGTTGTCACCAATAGAGTGAAAGGGATCCAAAAGAATTTGTGACATGGGCGAGCGAATCGGTGAACCACCGAGAACAGGTGAATTGCTTCTCGGCGTTCCTGGCCACCCAAGTGACTTTAAGTGGCTCGCAGTGCCGTCAAAATTGGCTAAACCAAACATTTTCTTCACTCGCGCCGGCGCGGCTTCAATCGCCCGCAAGACCGTCTGCGTGCTTAGCGGCTTGTAACCTGAAAGTCCCGTTGCAGGCTCTGAAACGATTGCAGCCGACCCCATTTCGCGCTTTGGTTTGGGTTCCCGACGTCCTTCAGGAGCAGCCGCGTTTGCCCTCTCAAGAGCAGCGCGCTGCTCGGCTTCTCGTTTTTCCTTCTTCTGCTGTCGCTTCGCCTCTCGAACGACCGCCATGAAGGCATTTGCCTCGTCTATCTTCATCTTTCTCTCCGCAAATAATGCGTTGTCCTCATCTAATCCGCTATCTATTTTGTCAATCAAATCTTTCACGTTGTACTTGTTCGCTTGCAGGAGCCACAAAAGTTCATACTGCCTCGCTAAGATCTCACCTTCCACTTCGTCTGTCGGTGCGCACGCCAAGATCGATGGATCAGACGCGAACGCGCTTTCGATTCGCGACAGCTCTTCTTGTGCGGATATCATCTTACTCGAAACTTTTCGACGCTTGTCACTCGGTGTCTCAGGCGGTAACACTTCATGTTTCCCCGCCTGCTTTGAGGCGACACAGTTTACGCTCGATCCGGGTCGACCGCATTTATGCGCCATTGATTTGAGCTTCACACAAACGTCACACGCTGATGGAAGGCACTCTCTTATCGTCGTCGGCTTTTTCTTCGAACTCGTGCTGGGAAGTCCCGACGCCTCCTCACTCGTGGGAGGATCTGGAAACGTGAATACTCTGTCGAACAAGAGCTTTGTGTGCAACGGAATACCTTCCGCGGTACTCAACACACTCAAGTGACGCAGCTCTCCGTCTATTCCAAACGCTCGTCTGCATTCCTGTGACGTTCGCACGCGGATGTCTTGTTCCGTCTCCTCAACAAACTGCTGTCCAAACATCCATGTCGTCGACGACGGTAAAGCGTCGACAAACTCTTCAACCTTTGGTGCCGTACTTGGCAACAACTGCTGAACGCTCACATTTGAGGGCACTGATGCTATTCCTAAACCATTCGACATGGTCACTTCTGGCTCCGCGTGGTCTGGGAACACCCACCGTTGAACTTCGTCAGATTTGATTGCCTTGGCATTCGCGGCTGTATGGATTTCATCTTGAAGGGCGTTAACTCGCGATGCCGCCTCGTACCGAATCCAAATTCGCAAATTAGCCAGAGTCGAATCGCTCTCGTCATCACTTTCGCGCTTAACGTCCACGGCTGAGTTGCTTTGCTTGAGCGCGGGTGCTTCGTGCTTGGCGAGCCATGCCTTGAGAACCGACGCGGTGACACCGATGAATCGAGACGCATCGCGCATTTTCTTCGCCTCATCGGCGTCGAGCGCGAACATCGTACGCGCAAGCATGGCGATGTGCGATGCAGACAAGCGCTCAATCAACTCGATGCCTTCTTCATGTTCTTTGAGCGGCGGCGCCGTGAACGGCTGCTCCGGCACCGCGGGAATCGTCCCCACCACGGGCCTGTCCCCTCCCACCGTACTCGCATCATTCCCCGATGAAACTCTCGTCGACCCCATCCCGTCCGAGTTTCGCACGCGCCCGTAGACTAGACCAGGAATCGGAATCCCAATCTTGTCTTCGCCGCGCTCGTACTCCGGCCCCAACGCCGCGCTTCGAAGCGCGGCGTCAAACTCCCACGGCGTCGTGGGCGCTATTCTCGCCACATCCGTCGCATATACCGGTCTAAAATAATCTTCCGCATACCTCCACCACGGAGAGATCCTCTTGCCGTCCTTTTCTTCGTCATCGCGCGCCGTCGCGCCCCGTTTCTTCTACTCGTTCGCCCGCGCGCCGCCTCGTCGTCAGTCCTCCGTCATCTCTCCTCGAACACCAATCATCCTCCCTCGTCGAGCGCTCGTTGACGCCTTACCCATCCCACGTACGCGCGCGTGTCCGCGATCGCATACGCACCGTCGATGCCTTGGCCTGAGCTTTCTTTTCCTGTTCGTCGATCGCCGCCGCGTCGCTCGCCGTGTACGGCGCTCGCGCGCGCGGCGCCCCAACGCGCGTGCGCTCCACCAACGCCGACGCGCGCTCGAGCGCGAGCTCGCCGTGCGTGATCGAAGGTTTCACCGAAATCGCGCGCGACATCGCGTCGGTGCGCGATCACGAGGGCGATTCAACGCGCATCCAATGCGATCGATCGCGATCGCGTCGTGTGATCGATGAGCGATGACGATTTGGTCGATCGATCGAAGGCGAACGACGGGCGCGAGTACGCGACGAAGCGCGAAGTGCGCGCGCTCGAAAGCGAGGAAGCGCGCGCGCGCGCTCGATGGCGCGCGCGGGAAAGTGCGGGAATGGGACGACGGCGGCGCGAACGTTCGCGAGCGGGCGAAGAGCGCGAGCGATGGCGCGGAGAAGGAGCGAATGAACGCGAAAGAAATCGGCGAACGAGCGTGGGAAATAGTGATGACATGACGCGATGATGACGACGAAAACGCGACGCGAAATGACGTCGATTGGGTAAAAGAAAGATTGGTGGCGGAACGTATCGGCGGAAAACGCTCGAGCGCGCGTTCGGGCGGAATTCGGGGCGATTTACATCCCCGGTAACTTTGGTACGAGCACGGGCGTGTTCTTCTTGTACGTCTGGTATCCCTCCTCTTTGCCCCAGCGCTCGTCAGCGGTCTTTTCCAGGATTGGGATCCCACTCATGCGCGTGATGAGCAGCGTGACGAAGAGCGGCGACGCGAACGCTCCGACGGCTCGAGCCGGATGGCTCGCCGCTAAACCGTTACACGCGATGCCTGCGATGGCGAACCACATACAAATCTCCCCGAAGTAGTTCGGATGTCTCGACAGCGACCACAACCCATGCTTGATGTACCTTCCTTTGTTCGCTTTGTTCGATTTGAACGCGTACTTTTGAATATCCGCCGCGAGTTCAAACGCGAACCCGAGCGCCCAAAATGCGCCCAGCGCGTAATCTGCCCCCCCCAGCGCGCTTTGCCCTGCGGTACCATTCACTAAATACACCGGAATCGACGTCACCCACACCCACACGCCTTGCAAGAACCAATACACCGCGAACACTTTCGGGTTCTCCTTCACGCCGTCGAATCGACTGTCGCCGCCGTCTCGACGCGCGCGCAAACCTAAAAACACCCCCAATCGCGCCGTCCACGTCAACGCTAACGCACTGATCAACACCTGCCTGCCATCTGTCGCGGAATACCCGAGCGTGAGCGCTACCGTCGACGCGAACGCGCACGACCCGAGAACGTCGTAGAACGACTCCGTCTTCAACGCGCTCGCGACGACCCACCCGAGAAACTGTATGCCGAAATCCACGATCGCGGCTGCGACTAAGGATTGCTCGATCGTCAGCGCCCCGGTCGTTATCTTCATCTGCATCGCGCTCGCGCGCGCGCGCGCGATCGAGGACGAATGGTGATTGATTGATTCTCTCGAGCGCGCGAGACGCGAGCGCGAGACGCGCCCGCGAGCGCGAGCGCGCGTCACCGACCACGAGCGAATGCGCGCCGCTCCACGAGCGAATGCGCGTCCTCCGTGCGCGCGTTCGCAAAAAGCGCGCGCGAAGTCGAGGCGAAAACGTCGCGCGCTCGAGGCGAACCAATCGCCACTCAGCGTCATGCAATGCGTCACGTCGCGCCTCGCGAACGCGTGACGATGACGATCACGGCCAACACATCGGCGCTCACGCGCGCGATCGCGCGTGGTGATTCGGCGAAAACAACAAGTCGACATCGATCGAGGACGCGAATGACGCGCGTTCGATCGAGCGCGATCGAGGACGGGGGGAATGAGAATGAGTTCGCGTCGCGCGGCGCCGCGGTGGTGGATATGTTCGAGCGCGCGTCGACGGTGATCGGGGAAATCGAACGAGCGAACGCGGCGATGGCGGCGATTAAGGCGATGAGAGATGTGGGAATGAAAGCCCAAGGCGAGGCGAACGGGCGGGGGGTGACGGGGAGGATGGCGAACGCGGCGACGCCGAACGCGGGCGGGGTCGGAGGGACGGTCGCGGACGTCGAGAGGAATGACGATGGTCGTTCGCGATCGAGGGAAAAGGAGAGGAGAGGAGGGAAACCGAAAGCGGAGACGTTTAATCCCGGGAGCGATTTTTGGACGTGGACGCCACCGGAGGAGAAGGAGAAAGCGAGCGGAGGGAAGACGACGGCGGCGCCGACGCCAGAGTTGAAGCGACGGACGGCGAAGAATGTTGCGGATGCGGTGGCGTTCGCCGAGCGCGCACCCGAGGCATCGTTGCAACTGAAGTTTCAATCCGAGGAGGACGCACCGAAGGCGCTCGCGATTGATTTTGAGAGCGATTTGGTGACGGCGACGGCGGAGGCTTCGCCGATGAGCGATACGCCGACGGTGGAGCTCGAGGAAAGCGCGACGGCGGTTCGCGAGCTCGGCGCCGACGGCGCGACGCAAGGAACGCTCGACAACGGTTCTAGATGGTGGCGCGAGTCCGGTGAAGAAGAGCTCGAGGGCGGGAAATTGTGCAAATGGACGTTGGTGCGCGGGGCGTCGGCCGACGGGTCGGTGGAATGGGAAGAAAAGTGGTGGACGACGAGTGACGCGTTCAACTACCGCGAAATGGGTGCGATTAAATCCGGTCGCGATGGCAAGGGTAACGTATGGCAGGAAAGCTGGCGCGAACAAATGACGCACGACACCACGACCGGTTTCTCCAACGCGTCGAAGCACATCGTTCGAGACGCGAACAAATGGGGTAAGCAAGCCGATGGCACAGAATGGCACGAAGTGTGGGACGAAAACTACTGGGGCGACGGACAAGTGAAGCGAACGTGCACTAAAAAAGGTGCCGTTGGAGATGGCGTCGTGCCCGATGATGGGCACGGTAACCGTTGGACCCATAAATGGGGCGAGGAATGGGACGGCAAAGGCGGCTGCGTGAAATGGACAGACACCTTCGCCGACCGCGACGTGAGCGAAGGCGGTGGTTCCGGCCGCGCGTGGGGCGAAAAGTGGGAAGAACGATGGGGGGGATACGCTCACAACGGCAGCGCCGGTAACAGATCTGGAAGCACTTGGAACGACCGCGATGGGTATAAATTTGAAAAGACGTGGGGCGAGGAGCATTGGCACGACGGCCGCGTGCACAAATGGGGCGACACCACGAATGGCTCCGATAAATGGGACGTCTGGGAAGACAGCGCCGGATGGTGGGAACGCGCTCCCAGTTTTGGCTGGGCCGAAGCCGTGTCGCACTCGCCCCAGCTCCTCGCCGTACCCCTTCGTTCTCGCGCGCCGCCCACTGGCAAGGACAAGCCCACCATCGGACGCGCGCCCGGACGAACTATCAAGCCTCCGCCGGGATCGAAACTGCAAAACCCCGATTCTTAGTTCCACTACATTCGCATGAATTTCGCGAGTTCATTTTTGCATTCCATTTTTTCATCATTCTATTCTCCAATTTCCTCGTCCACTATTCTGAGACGTCGCGTCGTCGCTTCCCTCTCCGTTCGCCCTCGATGGAGCGAACGCCCCATCCCTTACTTTCCGACGCGCTCGGTGTTCCACCGAATCGACGCGATCGATCGTTCGGCGGGGCGGCTCGATTTTCAACACTTTTCGCGCCATATGTCTCTCTCCCGAGCGTGCGCGGTGCCTCAACGAGTGCGCGAACCCAGTAGAGCGCGATGCGCTCGCGAAAAGCGGCGGCGCCAAACGATTTTGGCGGCCTCACAATCGAAAACCAAGCGCGATGCCCGGGACGACGGCGCGCAGAAGATCGCGTTCGACAACAATAAAACACTATCCGATGTGTTAGCGTCGAAGGATGCGCGAGATTCGGCGTCAAAGTCGCTCGGGAATGCGAATTGGGCGTCATCTCTGGCGGCGTTTCGGGATGAAAAAGCGATGAGCGCGCGTAGGCGAGCAGAGATGGGGGCCGAGATCGCAGAGATGGAACGCGAGGAGGAAGAAAAAGAGGATTTGATAGATACGGTGTGGGTAAATAACGCCGGCGCAGTGGCTAAGAGAGAATTTCGAGGATTGGCGGCAGATGAAGAGGAGGTTACGGTTGAGGATGGGGAATTCGTCGCGTTCGGGGGCGGGGAGAAAGGGTCGGATGAGGACATCTGGGGACCGAACGATGACGGATTCGCGGTGTACGTCGATGATGATGATACTATATTCGACGCAGGCGCGCGAGAGGAGCGACCGCGCGGGCTTCCATCGGAGATGCGGTGTTTCGATACGGCGAAGATTATGGTCAAGGCGGGCGACGGCGGAGACGGCGCGGTGGCGTTTCGTCGCGAAAAATTTGTACCGCAAGGTGGTCCGTCGGGTGGGAACGGAGGGATCGGTGGTGCGATATATTTTGTCGCGGATAAGAACATAAGTTCGCTTGAGGTGTTCAGAAAGCGCGTGCATCATCGCGCTACGCCCGGAAGAAGTGGCGTCGGCGACAAGTGCAACGGCCACAACGGGGCGGACCTAGACATCTTAGTGCCTCCAGGTACGATAATTCGAGATTCGCGCAACAAAAAGATCTTGGTCGAGCTCACCAAAGATGGTCAGCGCGTGTTGTTAGTGAGCGGAGGCCGCGGTGGACGAGGTAACGCATCGTTCAAGACATCCAAGAATAAGGTGCCCATGATCGCTGAGTTGGGTGAAAAAGGGCGAGAGATGTGGGTTGAAATGGAGCTCAAACTCGTCGCGGACGTGGGGATCATCGGCATCCCGAACGCCGGGAAATCCACTCTCCTCGCGTCCGTGTCAGCGGCCAAGCCCAAGATTGCGGACTATCCATTCACGACGATCGTACCGAATCTCGGTGTCGTCGAGCGCGGATACGAGCGCATGGTTTTTGCCGACATCCCAGGTTTGCTCGAAGGCGCGTCTGAAGGTATCGGTTTGGGTTTCGAATTTTTGCGCCACACCAAGCGCACGCGAGTTCTCATTCACGTCATCGACTGCACGAGCGACGATTGCTTCAAGGCGTACGAAGCCATTCGTACCGAGCTCGAGCTCTTTGACGAAGCGTTGCTCGACAAACCCGAAGTCGTCGCGTTGAACAAGATTGACGACGTCGATGCCACCGAGCGGGCGCTGCGCATGAAGGAAAAATTTGACGCCGAGGGCGTGATTTCACACTGCATCTCCGCTGTCACGGGCGAGGGCGTCGACGATCTCATCGCCGACGTCCAAAAGGCGTTGCGCGCGCTCCCTCCGATTGAAGACGTCTGGGAATCCGACGTCGCGCCCGGGGGCGCGCGAGCGGCGGACGGCAAATCCATCGAGTCGTTCACCATCACCGATACCCCATACGCATTCATCGTCAACGGCGACGCCATCGAGCGGTTCGCACAAATGACAAACTGGGACTATTTCGAGTCGTACAAGCGCTTCGGTCGCGTCTTGGACATGGCGGGCGTCGACGCCGCGCTCGACGCCGCCGGCGCCGGCGAGGGCGATCGCATCTTAATCGGCGATTTCGAGTTCACTTGGAGCAAAGACAGGCGTGACCGTACGTTGTACGAAACGTTCAAGCGCAGAATCGCCGAAGCTCCGGGCGCGCCTCGAGGATCTCGTCACTGGCCGCACAGCGTCTAACGCTCGCTCGCTCGCTCGCGAGACGCGCGCCCTTTCGCGCGCCCTCCCGCGCGCATCTCGCCC